>ERZ1370068.6638-contig-5609_pt1 | contig 83601 bp, 100 predicted proteins | sample MGYA00561227_ERZ1370068 | MGnify/ENA primary metagenome ERZ1370068 (study PRJEB38410, sample SAMEA6850437) | metagenome | study: Metagenomic assessment of the ecological functions of the soil: analysis of the soil microbiota associated with the...
TGCTTCCAGTTCAGTTACGTATTGCTATCCAGCCAACGTCTTGACTCGCAACCAGTATGGGGGGTCGTTTCGACTCGAGAGACAGGACCAGATTCGCCAACGCGCGACGCCGATCCGGATCGACACCGCATGGTCGGCTCGCTCGAGAACGACGAGCGCGGCCGGCAAATGACGGCCGAGATCACCTGTACCAGTCGGCGCTCGCCGCTCGACAGCTCCCAGGGTCGGCGGCGGACCATCTCGGCGGGAGTCCCACGGCTTCGAGGGCATCGCGAGCGCGTGCCCTGGCCTCGGTTCTGTCGAGTCCGCGGCTGACGGCTGGCAAAGCAGAGCTCGCTCTCCACCGAGTCGGCAAAAGATCTGAAGCTCGGGTGCTGCGCGGCGTAGATGGGGGGCGGTGACGGGGACGCGAGCCATTCTGCCCGGACCTGATCCACGGCTCGCAGCCCGACGAGGCTTTCGAGCACGAGACTCTCTCCCCGCGCCGTTCGGACCCTCGAGGCAGACTGACTCTCCCGGCGGCGAGATCGACGACGATCGGCTCGCGCGTGGCGATCGCAGGGCCGCCGTTCGGTCCGCGGCGCAATGCGGAGTCGGACGAGCGGGGCGCCTCTCGTCTCGGCGCGGACCCTGAGGGGAGGAGGAAGCGGAGCGTGTTCCCGCCCAGCTCGATGTGCCGCCCGGCGGCGTCCCACTCCTCGGATTCCTGGGTCACCCACACGACCGAGAGCTCCCCGCGCCAGCTGTTCGCGAACGGCCGCCAGCAGCGTCGCACGTCGCTGCGGATCGAGGTGCGCTCCACCCTCGTCGACGACCAGAAGTCGCGGCTCGGTGACGAGGGCCGACGCGGCGAGCACGATCTGTTGTTCACCCGCCGACAGACTTCGCGGGATCGCGGTCCGCGATCGCGCCGAGTCCGAGGCGTTGCACCCAAACGTCGACACGTTCGCGGACCGTCGCCTCACCGATCCCGAGGTTACGGGCCGCGAAAGGCGATCTCGTCGGTCACTCGCGACTGGAGGATCTCGGACGGCGGGTCCTGCAGCACGGCCGCGATGCGGGCGCGACTCGGTCGCGACGGCCCGATCGCCCCACCGTCCAACTCGACGCTTCCGCTCAGCGCCGGCCACAGCCCCGCGAGGGTCAGGGCGAGCGTCGTCTTGCCGGATCCGTTCGGCCCGCGCACCGACAACCACTCACCCCGCTCGAGATCGAGGGCGAAATCGCGCACGCACGGCGCGGCGCTGCCCGGGGGCGCGCTACTCAGGTCTCGGGCGCGGAGCATGCGCTCCCCGGCATCAACCGCGGCGGCGCGACCAGGCCGCGCGCGCGGCCTCGGCGACCTCGCGCACGCTGCGACCGGTGCGCTCCGCCGCCGCCCGCACCGATTCGAACTCCGGGCGCGACGCGCTCATCGCCCTCGGGAAGCCGTGCCACCTTGACCGCGACGGCGCCGAACGGCGTGTCGACGTTCTCGACGCGACGCGCTCGAGCTCGAAGCGCTCGTCCATCCGCACCCGGACGCCGAGCGACGACGTCTCCCGCGAGCACGAGGCGGGCGAGGTGTCGACGTGATCCGGGCAGGGCAATCACGATCAGCCACAATCCCGGGCGACCCTTCTTCATCGTCACCGGCACGAGCATCGCCGTCAGAGTGCGCCGGCGGCGAGGAGCCTCGGCAGCATCGCGCGCCCTAGCACCTGCAGGCTCTCGTCGTCGATGGCGGTCTCGAGCACCGCCACGCGGCGGCGCGCGAGCGGCGCACCTTCGGCGTCACCGATCAATACGCGCAGCACGTTGGCCTGCTCCGCCAGATCGCGGCCGCCGGCGCCGGCGCCGACCACGTCCAGCCGGAACGGCGGCGGCGGCCCCAGTCCTCGACCAGCGTCGCGAGCAGCGCGGCGCCCGTAGGCGTCACCAGCTCGACGTCGACGTCGGGATCTCAGATCGGGGCACCCCGCAGCAGCAGCGTGGTCGCGGGCGCGGGCACCGGAATCGGCCCGTGCTGCGACGAGACGCTGCCGCGCCCGAGCCTCAGCGTCGACGCGTACACGCGCTCGACGCCGAGTGCCGCGAGGCCCTCGAGCGTGCCAGACGATGTCGACGAGCGCGTCGGCCGCGCCGACTTCGTGGAAGTGCACCTTCTCGGCCGTCGAGCCGTGCACTGGGGCCTCGGCCTTCCGCGAGTCGGCGGAACACCGCGAGAGCGCGGGCACGGATCGCGGGCTCGAGGCGCACCTCGCTCGAGCATCTCCGCAACGTGGTGGAGGTGCCGGTGCGGCTGCCGGCCGGTCACGTCGACCTCCACGCGGCGCGCGACGAACGCCTTGCGCCTGGCCTCGCCGACGGTGATGCGAACGCCCTCGAGCTCGAGCCGCGACGGCAGCGACTCGAGCGCCGACTCGGGACCAGCCCGCACCGATCAGCGCGCCGAGACACATGTCGCCGCTGATGCCCGAGTAGCAGTCGAATGCAGGCGATGCGCATGGCGCTCTCAGCCTCGGCGGCGTGAACGTGCCGGCAGCGCGCGTTGATGAGGTGCGCCGCGTAGCCCGCGCCGAAGCCGTTGTCGACGTTCACCACCGTGACGCCGGCGGCGCACGAGTTGAGCATCGCGAGCAGCGGCGCGAGCCCGCGGAAGTGGGTGCCGTAGCCGACGCTGGTGGGCACGGCGATCAACGGGCGGTCGACGAGGCCGCCGACCACGCTCGGCAGCGCGCCTCGAGCCCGGCGACGACGACGATCACGCGCGCGGCACGCAGCTCGCCGCGGTGCGACAGCAGCGCGGTGGAGCCCGGCGACGCCGACGTCCGGCGATGAGCTCGCGCCCGGCTGCCCATGCACCCGCGCCGTGACGAGCGCCTCCTCGGCCACCGGAAGATCCGCGGTGCCGGCGCACACGCACGAGCACCTGCCTCGCGCGGCGCGCGCGCGCTGCGGCGCAGCACGACGGCGCGCGCAGCGCTCGTAGCATCTCGGCGGCCGGATAGGCGCAGCGGCATGCGCCGCGCGGCCCGGCGTCGTCGACCCGCGTCGCGAGCACGACGCCGTTCTCGCGCGTACAGCCGGCCGAGGATCGCCACCAGCTGGGACGGCGTCTTGCCCTGAGCCGAACACCACCTCGGGAAGCCGATCGCAGCGCGCGCTCGTGGTCGAGCGTGGCGAACTCCGAGCCGCTCGAGCGGCGACGCCTGTCGATCCGCGCGCGCCGCCTCGCCGGTCGACACCGCGCCGCGCCGCACGCGGCGCAGCAGGGTCTGCAGCTCAGCCGGTCGCACGCGCGCCTCACTTCCGTCGCCGCGGTTAAGTCCGCGTCGCCATCGCTCCGGCCGTCTCGACCGCGAACGCGTCGGCTCCCAACCGCTCGAGATCGCCGAGGTAGTCGCGCAGCAGCTCGGCCATCTCCTCCACCGAGCGCGTGCGGTTCACCTGCTCGCGCGCCGCGCGCTGTGCGGGAGCCCTTGACGTACCAGGCGACGTGCTTGCGCATCTCGCGCGCCGCGGCATCCGGGCCCGACGTCGTCGCCATCATGGCGCAGGTGCCGGATGCCGGCCTCGAGCCGCTCGGCCGCGGTCGGCGGCGGCAGAGCGCTCGCCGCGCTCGTGGAACGAGCGCACAGCCGCGGAACACCCACGGGTCCCCGAACGCCGCCCGCCCCAGCATGACGGCGTCGCAGCCGGTCGTCTCGAGCATGCGCAGCGGCGTCGTCCTCGGTGCGCACGTCGCCGTTCCCGATCACCGGGATGCCGACCGCGCGCTTGGCCTCGCCGATCATCTCCCAGTGCGCGTGGCCCTCGAACTTCTCGGCGCGGGTGCGGGCGTGGATCGCGACCGCGTCCGCGCCGGCGTCCTCGAGCGCGCGGCACACGTCGACCACGTTCTGCGAGTGGCCGTCCCAGCCGAGCCGGATCTTGGCCGTGACGGGCAGCGTGCTCGCCGCGCGCATGCGATCGCATGATCTCGCGCGATCGCGGAACGTCCTGGAGCAGCGCCGCGCCGGCGCAGCGGTTCACCACCTTGCGCACCGGACAGCCCATGTTGATGTCGATCAGGTCGGGGCGGCTGCTCGGCCGGCAGGTCGCACAGCACGCGCGTCGCCTCGGCCATGATGCCGGGATCGGAGCCGAACACCTGGATGCCGATCGGTCGCTCGTGGGTCTCGAAGCGGCAGTAGTCGAACGTCGCCTCGGCTCCCGCGCGCGAGCCCGTCGGCGGACACCATCTCCGTGTACACGACCGACGCGCCCTGCTCGCGCGCGAGCCGGCGGAACGGCGAGTCGCTCACCCCGGCGAGCGGGGCGAGCATGAACGGCGAGTCGAAGGCGACCCCGCCGATCGATCCGGTCACGCGGGCATCCGAGTGGTGACGGGCCGCGCCGTTCGTCGCTCGAGCGCCGGCGAGGCCGGTCGCGCGCGCGACGTCGGCGAAGATCGTCGAACCGCGTCAGCGGCGATGCCCTCGCGCTCGCACCAGTCGAGCAGCGTCCCGCGCGCGAACACCGCGATCGGCCGCGCGCGCGCCGCAACGATCCGACAGGCCGTCGCCGACGAACACGACGGTGCGGCCCGAAGCTGCTCGGTCGCGCACGCGCCTCGCGCCTTGCAGTTGCCGCACCGACCGCAGCCGCGACCCGCGAACGGGAACTCCGGGGATCACGCGCGTGCCTTCGAAGCGCACTCGATTCGAGGACCACGGCAGTGCGCGAGCCCGGCGTTCGCCAGGCGGTCGGCGATGTAGAAGTCGAAACCCTCGCTCACGACCGCGACGCGGTGACCGGCGCGCGAGCGCCGCCGGCACGAACGGCGCGAACTCGGGATCGAGCGCGAAGCCGCGCGCGAACGCGTCCGCCTCGTCCGCGTCGCGCGCAGCGCACGGCACTCGATCTCGGTCAGCTCGCGGTGTCCGATCTCGCCCGCCCGCCAGCGCGCGAGCGCCGGCGCCAGCTCCGTCGGCGGCGCCGTCGCGAAACCGGTGGATGAATGCCGCGCCGATGTCGCTCGGCGACACCGTGCCGTCGAAGTCGCACACGAACGCGAAGGCCATGTCAGGGTCGCGACGGGTCCCGCGCCGAGCTTGGACGCCGTCGCCGGCTTGGCCGGCTTGGCGGGCCCGGCGTCGCGGCGGGTGCGCTCGGACGCGCGGCGAGGCGAACACTTCGGACGTCGTCCGCGCGCGCGCAGGATGCTGGCGGCGCGCGCGAAGGCACGGTCGTCCTCGAGCCCGACTGCGCGCGGCCTCGGCCTCGCCGCCGCGGCGGCGCGCGATCTCGCGGCGCGCCATGCGCTCGAGCCGCACGTTCTCGGCGGCGATCGAGTCGGCGCCCGCGACGTGCTCGCCGATCAGGTAGTCCTGGAACTCCGACCGATGGTCGGGCTCCGGCTGCGCGCGGGAACTCGGTGCCGCGGTGCGCATCTCCCAGCGCTGCGCGAACCGGAGCGCGAGACCGCGCCGCTCGACCTGCGCGCGCCACCGGTCCGAGCGTGTCGGCGGGCACGGCGACGTCGGGCGTGATGCCGCCGCCGCCGTAACACGACCCGGCCCGCGGCGGTGTGGAAGCGCGGCGCGGCCGGCCTGTCGGGGTCGCGGAGCGACTCGGCGCCCGCGCTGTCCGGCGCGGCGCCGTCGTCGTCGTCCTCGTCGTCGGCCGCGGCGAGCGCCGTCGGACAGCGGCCGGTGGATCGAGCGGCCGCTCGGCGTGTAGTAGACGCGGTCGTGAGCTTCACCGCGGCGCGCCCGTCGCGCAGCGGGAACACGCTCTGCACCGAGCCCTTGCCGAACGTCGTGCGACCGATGAGCAGCGCGCGGTCGAGATCCTGCAGCGCGCCGGCGACGATCTCGGCGGCGGAGGCGCTGCCCTCGTCGACCAGCACGACCATCGGCCAGCGGGTCTCGGGCCTGGCGCTCGAGCTTGCACGTGCGGTCCGCGGCCCTGCGCGCGCGGCCGCGCGTCGACACGATCTGGGCGCCCTTCGGCACGAACTGCTCCGACGACGTCGACCGCCTGGTCGAGCAGCCCGCCGGGATTGCGGCGCAGGTCGAGCACCAGCGCTTCGCGCCTTCCGTGCGCAGACGCTCGAGTGCCTGCGCGCGCCTCGGCTGCCGCGTCTCCTGCGAGAAGCGCGACAGCCGCAGGTAGCCGACGCCGTCGCGGCATGACGAACGCGTAGGGCACGCTCTTCACCGCGATCTCGCGGCGCACGAGCTCGAAGTCGCGCGGCGCGGCTTCGCCCGTCGCGCGACACCGTGACCGTCACCGCGCGTGCCCTTCTCGCCGCGCAGCGCGCCGCGATGCTCGTCGATCGAGTAGTCGACGGTCGACTTGCCGTCGACCTTGACGATGACGTCGCCGGTCTGCGACACCGGCCTCCCACGCCGGGCGACCCTCGATCGGCGAGATCACGGTCGGGGTAGTGGTCGCGCGATGCCGACCTCGATGCCGATGCCGTTGAACGAGCCGTGCGTGACGTCCTGCAGGTGCGCCGTACTCGCTTGGGGTCGAGGTACTGCGAGTAGGGATCGAGCGTCTGCAGCATGCCGCTCAACGCGCCCTGGACGAGCGGCTCGGGCTCGACTGGGATCGACGTAGTAGTCCTCGACCGCGTGGAGCACCTCCACGAACAGATCGAGGTTGCCGTAGAGTCGCCGCCGGCGACGCTCCGCGGCCGCCCACCAGCCCGAGCGGCGAACAGGGCCGCGAAGCAGCACGGCGACGAGGATACGACGACGGATCAACGACCTCCTCCGACGGGGCCGGCGCGCTAGCGGCACCGTGAAGCGGATCGCGCAGGCGGGAACAGGCGGAGCGCGCTCAAGCCGGGTGCGAGCGACCATAGCACAGGCGGTCCGCGGCTCCGGCGCGCGCGCGGCGCGCTCGGCGTGACGGACAGCGGTGACGTCAGTCGCGGACGAGCCGCGCGCGATCGCGGCCAGATGCGCGCCTCGAGCGCGTCGGCGGGCACTGGCTCGCGTCGATCACCACGAATCGCTCAGGCTCGGCCGCGGCCAGCTCGAGATAGCGCGGCGCGCACCCGCGCGTGGAACGCCGGCGGCTCGCGGTCGAGCCGGTTCGGTCGCCGCCGCGGCGACCGCGCGGCGCGCCAGGCCGATGCCGGGATCGAGATCGAACAGCAGCGTGAGGTCGGGCGCGAGCCCGCCCGTGGCGGCGCGGTTCAGCGCGCGCAGCATCGCGTCGTCGAGCCCGCGCCCGCCGCCCTGGTAGGCGAGCGTCGAATCGTCGTAGCGGTCGCACAGCACGACGCGTCCGGCCGCGAGCGCGGGACGGATCACGCGCGCGACGAGCTCGGCGCGCGCGGCCTCCATCAGCAAGCGCCTCGGCGCAGCCGGCGTCGGCGCGGCTCGGCGTCGTGGCGTCGAGCAGCAGCCGCGCGCACCGCCTCGGCGAGCGGCGTGCCGCCCGGCTCGCGCGTCACCAGCGGCGTCGAGCCCGCCGCGGCGCAGCCGCGCGGCGAGGCGCTCGATCTGCGTCGACTTGCCGGAGCCCTCGCCGCCCTCGAAGGTGACGAACAGCCCGGGCATGGCGCCGGAGCGGCCCGCGCCGCCTCAGCGCGCCGGCGGCGCTGGCGCCTTGCGCGTCCGGCTCGCGCGCCGCGCGGGCGCGCTCGCACGCGCCGCGCGCGCCGTTGCCGTGCCAGTTCGAGACGGCCCGCGCCGCGGCGCCTGCGCGTCGCGCGCCAGCGTCGGCGGCGCCGTGCTCGCGCAGCGCGCGCCTCGGTCGCCCGGCGGATCGCTGGATGTAGGCCTCGGTCAGCTCGCGCGCGACGTCGTCCGGGATCTGCACGGGCGGCGACTTCTTGAAGTACGCCGACGGCGCGATCAGCGCGCCCTTGAGCCCGTGGTCGAGCCCGAGCTTCGCGCAGCGCACCGCGTCGATCACGACGCCCGCCGAGTTGGGCGAGTCCCACACCTCGAGCTTCAGCTCGAGGTTGAGCGGCACGTCGCCGAAGGTCGTGCCCTCCATCCGGATGTGGCACCACTTGCGGTCCTTGAGCCAGGGCACGTAGTCGCTGGGGCCGACGTGCACGTCGTCCTCGGCCATCGGGTACGGGAATGATGCTCGTCACCGCGCGCGGTCTTCGAGATCTTCTTCGACTCGAGGCGCTCGCGCTCGAGCATGTTGAGGAAGTCGGTGTTGCCGCCGAAGTTCAGCTGGTAGGTGCGGTCGATGCGCACGCCGCGGTCCGTCGAACAGGCTGCGTCAGCACGCGGTGCGTGATCGTCGCGCCGACCTGCGACTTGATGTCGTCGCCGATCACCGGCAGGCCCTTCTTCTCGAAGCGCTGCTGCCAGTACTGCTCGCGCGCGATGAACACCGGGATGCAGTTCACGAACGCGCAGCCCGCCTCGAGCACCTGCTCGACGTACCACTTGGTCGCCTCTTCCGAGCCCGACCGGCAGGTAGTTCACCACGACGTCGGTGCTCGGTGTCGCTGCAGCAGCTTGACGATGTCGACCGTCGAGCCCGGCGCCTTCTGGATGATCTTGCGACAGGTACTTGCCGAGGCCGTCGTGCGTCATGCCGCGCTGCACGGTCGACGCCGGTCCGCGGCACCTTCGGCGAACACGAGCGTGTTGTTCGGCCACGTCGAAGATCGCCTCGGCGACGTCCTTGCCGACCTTGTTCTTGTCGATGTCGATCGCGGCCGACGATCTCGACGTCGCGGATGTGGTAGCCGCCCAGGTTGACGTGCATGAGCCCGGGCACGCGGTCGGTCGTCCTTGGCGTTGCGGTAGTAGTGAAGCCCCTGCACGAACGACGAGGCGCAGTTGCCCACGCCGATGATCGCCACACGCACCTTGCCCATGGACCCCGACCTCCTCGATCACGTCAGTGCTCCGCGTCCGTCTCGCGGGCACGGCGTGATCCGATAGACGTGCATCACGCGCTGGGCCGCGGTCGACGAACGACAGCATCGCGCAGCACCAGGAGCGCGCCGGCATCACCGGACCGACGCCGAACAGCCCGGCAACGATCAGCGACGCACCATGCGCTCGGGGCGCTCGAACCAGCCGACCTTGCACTCGAGGCCGAGCCCCTCGGCCGCGCGCGCGTGTAGGAAACCAGAAACGAGCCCACCAGCGCCAGCATGCGCGACCAAGCGCCACGACGGCCCACGTGCGGGGCTCGAGACCGCGCGCGCAGCTCCTCGAGGCACGCGCGCCGGGTCGTGCGCCAGCTCGAGCAGGTTGACCGATGTAGAAGCCGGCGATGCCGACGAGCACGAACGCCTCGGCCGACGCGGTCGAGCGTCGAGTCGAGGAACGCGCCGAAGGTCGTGACCTGTGCCGCTCGCGCGCGCCAACTCGCCGTCCAGGATGTCGCACACGCCGGCGAGCACGAGCAGCGCCGCGCCGCCGCGAAATCCGCCCTCGAAGAACGCGAGCCCGGCCGCCGATGCTGAGCACGCAGCCCAGCACGGTGAGCATGTCGGGGCGCACGCCGGCGCGCGCCAGCATCGCCACGACCGGATCGCAGCGCGTCGTGCGCGACGTGCTTGAGCCGATCCTTGAAGCGTCCGGGGAGCGACGACTTTGGTCTCCATCGATACTGCCGTCGGGCGTCTGGGCGTCATCGACATTCGGGCCTCGCGGCGCGTGCGCCACCGAGCACCAGCACGATCTCGCCGCGCCGCTGATCGGCGCCGAGCGATGCCCGCACGTCGCGCGGCCGTGCCGCGCAGGACGCTGCTCGTGCACCTTCGTCAGCTCGCGGACGAGCGCGATCGGCCGCTCCCCCACACCGCCTCGAGATCGGCGAGGCAGCGCGTCGATGCGATGCGGGGACTCGAACACGACCATGGTCTCCTCACGCTCGTGCAGCTCCTCGAGCCGCCGCCGCCGCGCGCCGGACTTTACCGGCAGGAAGCCGGCGAAGGTGAACGCATCCGTCGGCAGTCCGCTGACCTGAAGCGCCGCGATCACCGCGCTCGGGCCGGGCACGCTCTGCACGCGTGAGCCCCGCCTCGACCGCCGCGCGCACCAGGGATACCCCGGATCGCTGATCGCCGGCGAGCCCGCGTCGGTCACGACGCGCCACGCCTCGTCCCGCCTCCAGCGCGCTCGAGCAGGCACGGAATCCGGGCCCGCTCGTTGTGCTCGAACAGGCTGACGAGACGCGGCCTGGATGCCGAAGCGGTCCAGCAAGCCGGCGGGTATGACGGGTGTCCTCCGCGGCAACGAGGTCGACCTCGCGCGAGCAGGCGAAGCGCCCGCTGCGGTGACGTCCTCGAGGTTGCCGATCGGCGTGGCCACCGAGGTACAGCGTGCCTCCCGGAGGCTGCGGCGTCGTCCGCCGGACTCACTGCGGGCTCCTGGCCAGGTTTCGGGGTCCTGCGATCACGAGCGGCCGGGGACGGCAGCACGGCGCAAGAACGCTCCTCCAAGTCCGGGACGCAGCCGCGCCTAGACGGCCGCCGGCGTCAGATCGCGCACCACGTCGTGGAACGCCGCGATCGCGCGCTCGACACCGGCGTCGTCGACGTCGAGGTGCGGCGATCGCGCGCAGCCGCCGCGGGCCGACGGGCCACATGCAGCACGCCGCGCGCGCTCGAGTCGCCTGACGCACGGCGTCGCGCTCGAGCGCGCCGGTGCTCGAGATCGATCATCACGATGTTGGTCTCGGGCTCGAGCACGCGACACGCCCGGCGCCGCGCAGACCCGCGGCGAGACGGCGCGCGCGGCGCGTGGTCGTCGGCGAGGCGGTCGACGTGGTGGTCGAGCGCGTACAGGCACGCCGCCGCCAGCATGCCCGACCTGCCGCATGCCGCCGCCCCAGCGCTTGCGGATGCGGCGCGCGCGCGGATCGTGTCGGCTCGGGCCCACGAGGATCGAGCCGACCGGCGCGCCGAGCCCCTTCGAGAAGCACATCATCAGCGTGTCGACGTCGCGCGCCCACTCGCGGATCGGAATCGCCGGTCGCGCGCTGCGCGTTCCACAGCCGCGCGCCGTCGAGATGGACGCGCGCGCCGCGCTCGTGCGCGGCGCGCGATCGCGCGCAGCCGTGCTCGAGCGGCACGATCGTGCCGCCGTGCGCGGTTGTGCGTGTTCTCGAGGCACACGAGCGTGAGCACGCGCGACGTGCTCGTCCTCGACGCGGAACGCGCCGCGCACGTCGTCGATCGGCGATGCACGCCGCGGTCGCTCGCGCACCGGGTGGGCGAGGCACCCGGAGTTCGCCGCGATGCCGCCCTGCTCGTTGATGAACGAGGTGCGAGTCAGCGCTCGAGCAGCACCTCGTCGCCCGGCTCGCGTCTGTGCGCGTGACCGCGAGCTGGTTGCCCATCGTGCCGCTCGGCACGAACAGCGCCGCCTCCTTGCCCGCCAGCTCCGCGACGCGGCGCCTCGAGCGCTTGCACGGTCGGGATCGTCGCCGAACACGTCGTCGCCGACCACCGCCTCGGCCATCGCGCGCCGCATGCCGGCGTGTCGGCCGGGTCACGGTGTCGCTGCGGAGGTCGACGATCGGGTCGTCACGGCGTTCCGTCCGAAGGGCGGCGTACGGCGCGTTCGCGGGCTCGGGAGCGAGTGACCAGGCATGGCCGCCGCGGCTCTGCCGGGCGGCAGTCCGATAACACGTTCCTGACGCCCGGACCCGATGCGCACCGCATGGATCCGGCGGCCGGACAACCGCGCCGGCGATGCGTCATCTAACGTGCGAGCTATGCGCCGGCGTTGCGCTGGGCGGCGCTAATCCCGAGCGCATCGCCGTTCATCCGTCAAGGAGTGACCCGCAATGCCGTTCGTGTTCTTCGATCCCACGATGCTGATCGTCCTTCCGGCGCTGCATCTTCGCGTTCTGGGCGCAGTGGAAGGTGCAGAGCACGCTATCAGAAGTACTCCAAGGTGCGCGCCGCCAACGGGCTGCACCGGGCGCGAGATGGCGAAGGCGATCATGGCGCGCAACGGCGTGACCGACGTCGCGGTCGAGGAGGTCGGCGGCGTGCTGAGCGACCACTACGACCCGCGCACCAAGAAGGTGCGGCTCTCGCAGCCGAACTATCGCGAGCGACTCGATCGCGTCGATCGCGGTCGGCGCCCACGAGGTCGGCCACGTGCTGCAGCACGCGCACGGCTACGCGCCGCTCGCGATCCGCTCGGCGATCGCGCCGGTCGCCGGGCTTCGGCAGCATGCTCGCGTTCCCGCTGTTCTTCATCGGCTTCATCTTCGGCAAGCCCAGCGCTCGCGATGGCCTGATGGATCTCGGCATCCTGCTCTTCACGCGGCGCGGTCGCTGTTCCAGGTCGTGACGCTGCCGGTCGAGTTCGACGCCTCGAAGCGCGCGCTCGCCCAGCTGACGGAGTCGGGCGCGCTGGCGCCGCAAGAGGTGGCGCAGGCGCAAGAAGGTGCTCGACGCGGCGGCGCTGACCTACGTGGCGGCGGCGGCGATGGCGGCGCTCCAGCTGCTGCGGCTCGTGATGCTGCCGCAACAGTCGCAACTAGTTCGCGCCTCCGGCCGATCCACACCCGGAAGCGAAAACCAGGCCGCGTGGCGCTTCGCGCTACGCGGCCTCGGCGTCAGATGAAGATCCAGTGCGTCGCGTCGCGAAGCGGATGCGGCGGCGGCGTGAGCCGGTGGCGGAAGCCGCGGAACCCGACCTCGAGCAGCGACGCCTCAACGAGCGGGAGGTTGGCGGGCGTCACGCGCGCGTCGCATTTGCTGTTCGTCCCACGCGCTCGATACGGATTCTCCAGCCAGTCCGCGTGCCGCGCCCATGCCGCGCGCGGCTGATCGGTGTACACGAGCTGGAGCGCAATCCGCCCTCCCGGCTTGAGCACGCGCCGGAACTCCCGCAGCAGCGACAGCCGCACGGCGTAGGGCGCGATGTGGTGGAAACGCGATCGTGCTGTACACGAGGTCGTAGGCGTCGTCGCCGATCCCGTGGAGCGTCGCGCCGTCGTTCACGAACACGTGAGGAGGATTCGCCAGGCGGGACGTCCAGGTCTTGCACGCGCGGATCAGCGCGGGCGAGATGTCGACGCCGTCGACGCGCGCGAAGAACGGCGCCATACGCAGGATCATTCGGCCGGGCCCGCAGCCGAAGTCGAGGGCGACGGCGCGCGAGCAGTCGCCCGCGCCCTCGAGCAGGTGGCCCTCGTACGGGTAGCGCTGGTGCGCGTCGTGAGTTGCCGATCACGACGTTCTTGAGCGCCGCCGTGTCCCGCGCGCTGAAGCCCCCATAGTAGATGCGCTGCATCGTCGAGTACTTGCGGGGGCCGTCGAGGAACGCCGTGCCGATCGTCATGTGCCCCGCGCGAACGCCGGCGCGGAGCAAGGCGGGCACTCCTCTCGGCTCGAACCTTTCGGACGACCCTTTCGAGCACCACGGCGGCTCCGTCACTGGGCCGAAGAAGGGACCGTGGGACCGCTCGAGTCCGGAACCGCGACACCGAGACGGCACCATCGGGCGCGGCCGACGTGCGGCGGCGGCGACCACCGACGCTCTCGGCTTCCGCGAACGACTATCCGCTGAGCCCCGAGTCGGGGACAAGTGGTTTCTACGAAAACGACCGAGGCGGGGCGCTGAGCACCCCGCCTCGGTCGGCTGCGTCGTGAGCGTGGACGCTAGCCCTGGGACACCATGTCCTTCAGCTCCTTGGACACCTTGAACACCGGAACCTTGCGCGGGGAACGGGAACCGCCTCTCCCGTTCGAGGGTTTCTCGCGATCCGCGACTTGCGATCCTTGACGCGGAAGGTCCCGAACCCGCGAATCTCGATGTGGTGGCCGTTGGCCAGGGCTCGAGCAACGGCGGTGAGGAACGAATCCACCGTCTCGGCCACATCTTTCTTCGTCAGGCCCGTCCGCTCGGCAATTTGGTCGACGATATCGGCCTTCGTCATCGTGTCCTCCTCACGGTTCGCCCCCGCGCGCTTCCGCCGGGACCGACACTTTCGGGAAGCTAGGAGCACTCCCCGACCCTGTCAATCACTTTTTGGTCAACGCCTTGCGGATTCCTCGGGGGCCCGGGAACCAACCCGAGGGCCCGCTGGCGGGCGGCTTCGATGGGGTGGCGCGATACTCGAGCCATGGCCTCCCGGACATGCGGCGACCCGTCCGCGACCTCGGCCTGCCATTCGAGCGCGAAGGCGCCGGAGCGGATCTCGTCGAGGACGGCGCCCATCGCGGCCCTGGTCTCGGGCCCGATGATGCGGTGGCCGCGGGTCAGGTCCCCGAAGCGCGCGGTCCCGCTGATCGCCTCCCCTGAAGCCTTCCGGACCCCGCGCGTGGAGCAGCTCGGCCAGGTAGCGCAACTGGTGCACGCACTCGAGGTACGCGATCTCGGGCGCGTAGCCGCGATCGACCAGCGTCTCGAACGCCGCCAGCACGAGCGCGTTCATTCCGCCGCACAGCACGGCCTGCTCGCCGAACAGGTCGACCTCCGTCTCCTCGCGCACCGTCGTCGGCCACAACGGGGTGCAGCCCAGGCGCTCGGCGTAGGTGCGGGCGAGTGCCTCCGCACGCCCGGAACGATCGCGGTGCACGGCGAGATACGCGGACACGTTCTCGCCGCGCTCGCGCGCCCCGGCGAGGACGGCGCCCGGCGACGCCGGCGAGACCAGCACGACATCGCCGCGCGCGGGCAGCTCGAGATCGCCGTAGAGGAGGTTGAACCCGTGCGCGAACACCAGTGCTATGTCGTCGCGGGCCGAGCCGCTCAGCTCGGGCCACAGCGACGGCAGGACCTCGTCCGGCAGCACGATCGTGGCGACGTCGGCCGCGCGAAGGGCGTCGGCGAGCGGGAGTGTTTCGAAGCCGAGCGCGCGGGCGCGGCGCGCGCCGTCGCCGTCCGGGCGCGCCCCACGACGATCCGACAGCCGCTCGCACGCAAGTTCTGCGCGTGCGCCGAGCCCTGATTGCCGAAACCCAGGATCGCGATTCGAGCGTCGGCGAGTCGATCGCTCACGCGGCTCACCTCATCGAGCCGCCCGCGGGCTGCCGCGGGCGGCCGATCATGTCGTCACTTGGCCGCGAGGGCGGCGCTCCAGTCCGACTTCTCGATCTGCTGGCCGTTGCTGAAGTGATACGCCTGTCCCTTCGACCAGTAGAACCAGCTCTCGAACTTCTGCCCGTCCGATTCCCACAAGTACACGTCCTCGGGCTTGCCCATCGAGCCCGAGACGCTCTGGCGCCCGCCGCGCCCGCGATGACCGTCGTGGTCGCGCTCGGCTTGCCGTTCTGCAGCGCGAGGTACGCCATCACGGCCTGCCGCGACTTCGCGTTGTCGCCGGCCTTCGTGTACATGCCGCTCACGAGGCGATGGCGATTCTTGTCCTGCGGGTCCATCGCCAGCGCCCGCTCGGCCACCTGCACGGCCTCCGGAACTTCTTCTGGTCCGCCAGCGTCGTGGCCAGGCCCGACATCGCCTCGCCGTCCTTGGGACGGCGCTTGAGCGACTCGCGCCATTGCGCTTCGGCGAGCGCGGACTCGCCGGCATTCTGGTACGACAACGCCGCGTTGAACGGCAGGTCCGCGCTGTCGGTGCGCAGCGTGCCGCCCTTGGCGTACGCGTCGCCCGCACTCTTGAACGCGGCCTTGCGGGCGTCGTCCTTGACCTCGTTGGCGCGCGCGAACTGCGCGTCGCCGAGCCCGGTGTAGAGCTCGGGATTCGACGGGTTGGTCTTGATCAGGCCCGTGTACGCGGCGATCGCCTCGTCGAACTTCTTGTCCTCGATGAGCTGGCTGGCACGATTCGCCACGACGGAATGCAGCGACGCGGTGAGCGTGCTGTCGCCGGGCGCGGAGGCCAGGCCCTCACGGAACAGCTTCTCCGCCGTCGCGTAGTCGCCGGTGATGGCGTACACACTGCCGAGGCTGCGCAGCGTGCGCGCGTCGCCGGGCTTGAGGAGCAGCGCCTTGTTCAGGTCGGTGAGCGCGTCGTCGTACGCCTTCTTCGCTTCGGCCTTGGCCTTCGTCTCGGCGTCGTTCTCCGCCTTCTTCGTGTACGGGTCGTAGAGGGCACGACCCGACGAGATCTTGGCGACGCTGTTGTTGAACTGGGTCACCCAGAACGACTCGCGATTGGTGCTGACCAAGTCCGCCTTCTTCTTGTCACCCTTGTCGCCGAGACCCTTGATCGCGGTCGCGAACGCCTTGCCCGCCGGCCCCATGCTGTCGAGCTCGGCGTACGCCCATCCCAGGTAGCCGATCGCCTCGAAGTCGTTCGGATCTTCGGTGGAGCACGACTCGAGCTGCTGCGTGGCCTTGAGCATCTGGCGCTTGTAATCGTCGATGTTGCCCTTGCCCTTGTCGGTCATCCCCTGCACGACGTACTGAATGCCACCCGCGCAGTGAGGGTTGCGCGCCCAGGCCGCCCCGACGAGGAGCAGCGTGCCCATGGCCGTCGCCGACATGACGATGCGAGACTTCACCGCCGATTCCTCCTCAAGTGAGGCGGTTGCCGTTCACCGTGAGACCGAACGTCGTCCCCAGGAACTTCGCCGCCTTGCGCGACGCGAGCATGCGCGTCATGAAGATCTCGAAGTACTCCATGACCTGCGAGATGCTGGTGTCGATGGTCAGCTCCAACGTGATCTGCTTGCTGGCTTCGTCCACGTTCAAGAAGCTCTTCTCGACCGCGTAGTTCACGCGGTCGTGGATGTCGAACTTGATCATGTCCGGGTTCCGCACCCGGGTGCGGTGCACGTCGCTCTTGTCCGCGAGGATCACCGCCGCAGCGACCGCGCTCACCGGGTCGCCGTCGTTCTCGTGATGGTTCCCGATCGCTCCCATGATGCGGATGATCTCGACGTCGGGCATCCCCATGTCGTGCAGCAGTTGCATTGCCATCGTCGCCCCGGTCTGAGCGTGATGGTCCCGGTTCACGCCGTTCCCGATGTCGTGCATGTAGCCGGCAATCGCCGCCAGCTCCGCCTCGCGCTCGGGGTAGCCCAGGCGCTTGAGGGTGTTGAAGGCGATGTGGGCGACCAGCCCGACATGGCGCTCGCCGTGCTCGGTGTAGCCGATCTCGGCCAACGCCTCGTCGGCCTTGCGCACGAAGACCTTGACGCGCGGGTGGTTGCGGACGGTCTCGAAGGTCACGAGCGGCGCGGCGGCCGGAGCCGGCGCGACGGGGACCTCCGAGGCGGGTGAAGGGGTGACAGTTCTTTGGGCCATGTATGGCGGCTTCCGATGCGGGAATGGTGCCAGCGAGCGAAAGGCGGGCACAGACGGAGAGGAACGGGCGAATCTAGGCGCGCAAGTGAAGGAACGTCAAGGCTGGGCGGGCCGGGACGGCCCGCAAGCGTCGCTGACGAGTCGTTGACCGGAGTGGGGACGGCGCGCACGGAACGTGGCCGTTTGGTCCCGCGTGACGGGCGCGCCCTAGCCTTCGCTCTGCCCGGTCGCGCGGCGCCGCTGCAACCTCCGGGCAGGAGCCGTCGTAGGAGGGGCGTACGCTTCTCAACCCGAGGGGAGAGCTCATGCGTCCAGGCGAGTCGTTCGTGGCGGCGGTCCTGGTACTCGCGGTCGGATCCGGCGAGGCGCGAGCGGATGTGTGGAACCGCACGTACAAGGTGGGGGCCCACCCGTCGCTCGATGTGCGGACTGCGGACGGCGCCGTTGAAGTGCGGTCATGGGACCGCGCCGAGATTGCGATCCAGGTCGAGACCGAGGGCTGGAAGATCGGCGCCGACGGTGTGCGTGTCGAGGCCGAGCAGCGCGACAACGCGGTCATCCTGAACGTCCGCGAGCCCAGCTTCGACATCAACTTGTTCTCGTTCCACAACCGTCGCATCCGCGTGACGCTCGACGTTCCGCGCGAGCTGGACGCGCGCGTCCATACCGGCGACGGGGCCGTCGACCTGGCGCCGCTCACGGGCACGATCCACGTCAGCACGGGCGATGGTCGCATCCGTGCTCACGGCCTCAAGGGCGACCTCACGCTCGGCAGCGGCGACGGCCATATCACCGGCACGGACCTCGACGGCCGGCTGTCGGTGCGCACCGGTGACGGCGACGTCGATCTCGCCGGCCGCTTCGACGTGCTCGACATCCAGACCGGCGACGGGCGCATCGAGGCCGATGCGCGCGCCGGCTCGCGCGTCGCCGAGGATGGCTGGACGATCACCAGCGGCGACGGGCCCGTGACGCTCCAGCTCCCGAACGGCTTCGCCGCCGATCTCGAGGCCCGCACCGGCGACGGCCACATCTCGGTCGCGCTCGAGGGCGGTTGGCGGGGCCAGGTCGACGGACACCGCGTCCGCGGCACGTTGAACGGTGGCGGCGGACCGCTGCGCATCCGCACCGGTGACGGCTCCGTCGAGATCGGCAACGGCGAGGCGCCCAAGCCGAGCCCGCGCTCGAACTAGTCGAGCCCCGAGACCTGTTCCCTACAGCACGTCGACGGGATCGACGTCGACGATCATCCGCACCTGGCGCGCCGCCTTCGTCGCCTCGTGCGCGACGCGCGCCGCCGCGGCCGCGTCGTGGAGCGTGCGGGCGCTCGTCCCCTTGAGCATCAGGTGCCAGCGATGTTGCCCGCGCAGGCGCGCCAGCGCCTGCGGCGCGGGGCCGAGCACCACGACGTCCTTCGCGCCGTCGCCGTCGCGCAGCCGCTCGCCCGCCGCCGTCGCCGCGCGCTCGACCGCCGACTCGTCCTTGGCCGAGAAGCGCAAGGCGACGAGCCGTGAGAACGGCGGGTAGCCGGCCTCGCGACGCTCCTTCAGCTCGTGGTCGAGGAACGCCCGCTCGTCGTGACGCGCGGCGGCCGCGATCGCCGGATGGTCCGGCGTGCAGGTCTGATCAGCACCTCGCCCGCGCGCGGGCCGCGTCCCGAGCGGCCGGAGACCTGGACGAGCAGCTGATACGTGCGCTCGGCGGCGCGGAAGTCCGGCAAGTGGAGCGAGGCGTCGGCGTCCAGCACGCCGACGAGCGTGACGCGCGGAAAGTCGAGGCCCTTGGCGATCATCTGCGTGCCGACGAGCACGTCGGCGTCGCCGCGCGCGAACGCGGCCAGCGTCGCGGCTCGCGATCCTGCCGCGGCGCGCGACGTCGGTGTCGAGCCTCAGCACGCGGGCCTCGGGGAGCGCGGTCGCGATCTCACGCTCGACGCGCTGGGTTCCGGCGCCGGCGAAACGCAGCAGCGCCGCGCCGCAGCGCGGGCATTCGACATGGAACGCCTCCTGGTGATCGCAGTAGTGGCAGCGCCACGCGCGCGGCGCGGTGTGGAGCGTGAGCGTGATGTCGCACTGCGGGCATTCGGGCACCCACCCGCACCCGCGACATTGCGTGTGGTGCGAGTGGCCGCGCCGGTTCAAGTAGAGCAGCGTCTGCTCGCGGCGCTCGAGCCGCTCGCGCGTGGCGGCGAGGAGGGCACGCGATAGGAGCCCGGCCGAGCCGTCCTCGCCCCTGAGGTCCACGAGCGTCACCCGCGGCAACGGACGGCGATCGACACGCTTCGAGAGCCGTACCGCGCGATACTTGCCGCGCGCCGCGTTGGCGAGCGATCTCCAGGCTCGGCGTCGCCGAGCCGAGCACGATCGGAATGCCGAGCAGGTGCGCACGACGTACGGCGGTGTCGCGGCCGTGGTAGTGGAGCTGCTCGCTCTGCTTGTACGCCGGCTCGTGCTCCTCGTCGACGACGATGAGCGCGAGGCGCGGCAGCGGCGCGAACACCGCCGAGCGCGCGCCGACGACGACGTCGAGCGCGCCGCGGCGCGCCAGCTCCCACGTGCGGCGCCGCTCGCCGATCGTCAGGTACGAGTGGAGGATCCCGATCCGTCCGCCGAAGCGGCGGCGGAAGGTCTCGATCACCTGCTCGCCCAGCGCGACCTCGGGAACGAGCACGAGCGACTGCCCGCCGCGATCGCGCGCGTGATGCGCCGCGCGCAGGTAGATCTCGGTCTTGCCGCTGGCGGTCACGCCGTGCACGAGCAGCGGCGCGAAGGCGCGGCGCGCGAACGCCTCGTCGATCGCCTCGAGCGCCGCCCGCTGCTCGGCGGTGAGCGTCAGGCGCTCGGGGATCGGCAGGCGCAGCACCGGATCCTCGGCGGCGCGCCGGCGCGCGCGGCTGCCGGCGAAGCCCTCGAGGCCGCCGGGCAACATGGCGCTCAGCACCTCGCCGAGCGGCGCCAGGTAGTACTCCGCCACCCACCGGGCGAGCGCCAACAAGTGCGGCGTGACCGCGTGCTCGTCGAGCACGGCGGTCAGGTCGTGCACGTCCTCGACGGTCGACGCGGCGACGCGCTCGACGACGAAGCCGCGGCGCGGTCGGCCGCGAAACGGCGCCTGCACCTGGGCGCCCGGGCGCGCGTGCTCGGAGCAGTTCCGAGGAACGCGGTAGATGAACGTCTGATGGAGCGGCAGGGGAAACGCGACCTGCGCGAACGGCGCTGGGCTCATGATTCTCGAGACGTGCGGGAGCGTGGTGGACAGCGGGCGGGCGCGGGTGCCGCGCCAAGATCGCGCGCCGAGGCTCGCGCGGCAAGCTCAAACGAGGGAGGAGGCCAAGGCTCTAGGGCCCTGGCCGGGACGGGAAGACGAGAGGGAGGCTCGTCCCGGGGCGATCAGGCTTGGAGTCGCTGGGAGCTGGCCTGTCCGAGGATGGCGTTGATGCGCTCGACCAGCTTGCGCGGGCTGAACGGCTTGGTGATGTAGTCGTCCGCGCCGACGTCGAAGCCGACCTTCTGGTCCGCGTTGCGACCCTTCGCCGACAGCAGGATGACCGGGATGTTGCGCGTGCCGTCGTCGGCCTTCAGCAGCTTGCAGGTCTCGTAGCCGTCGAGCTTCGGCATCATGATGTCCAGCACGATGAGATCGGGGTGCTCCTGCGCGCGCCTTCTCGAGCGCCTGCTCGCCGTCGAGCGCGGTCAGCACCTCGTAGCCTTCCATGCCGAGACTGAAATCCAGGATGTGGACGATGTAGATCTCGTCGTCCACGACCAGGATCTTGCCCTTCGCCATTGCCATCACCTCCGGGAGTCGCCGAGGGACAGGGTCGTGGAGTGAGCGCCGTCGGTCCCGCGGGCTCGCTCGACGGCATCGAGCGCGCGAGGGAAAATCGCGACGACCTTGGGATCGAACTGGCGGCCCGACAGGCCTTCGATCTCGCGCACCGCCTCGTCGCGAGACGTGGCGGAGCGATGCGGGCGGCCCACCGTCATGCTCTCGAACGCGTCGACGACCGCGAGAATGCGGGCGCCGATCGGGATCTTGTCGCCCTTGAGCCCACGCGGGTAGCCGGAGCCGTCCCAGTGTTCGTGATGTGACATCACGATCTCGCGGACGGCGCCGACGGTCTCGAGCGGCTCCAGCATCTCGGCGCCGATCTCGGGATGGCGCTCGACGGCGCGGCGATCCTTCTCGGTGAGCGTGCCGCCGCCGTCGACAACGTGCTCGCCGAGACGGCGCATCCCGATGTCGTGGACGCTCGCGGCGAAGCTGATCAGGCCGACCTCGGACTCCTCGAGCTTGAGCTCGCGCGCCATCGCGCGGGCGAGGCGCACGCGATCCGGCGCGCTGCGGCGCCCGCGCTCGAGGTGACGCAGCACCAGGCGCAAGGCGTTGGCGGTGCCCTCGACGTGGGCCTGCCGCTCCTCCATCTCGAGCGCCTGCCGCCATGCGATGGCGACACGCTGCGACAGCTGCAGCAGGAGCTGACAGTCCTCGGCGCCGAACGGCTCGCCGTTGATCGGGTCGGTGACGTTGATGACGCCGAGCAGGTCGGAGCCGTGCTCGATCGGAACCGACAGGAAGGTGTGGCTGCGATAGAGATCGCGACCGGAGCCGGAGACGTCGACGGGACCGTCGCCGTCGGCGACGCACACCGGCCGGCGATTCTGCGCGACCCAGCCGGCGACGCCCACGCCGGGCGGCACGCGCGTCTCGCGCACGATCTCGTCCTCGAGCCCCATCGCGGCGCGGATCACGAGCTCGCCCGACTCCTCGGGGCAGAGCAGCGACACGACGCGTGCGCCCATGACCTCGGCGACCATCTCGATGGCGAGCCGCAGCGTGTCCTCGGCCGCCGGCGACGTGCGGCGCCCGGGCGGATGATGACACGCGGCGCGCTGCGCCTCGGCAGGCGGACCGTGAAGCGCGAGCCGCGGCCGTGATCGCTCTCGGCTTGGATCCGGCCGCCGTGCCACTCGACGATCGACTTGCAGATTGCGAGCCCGAGCCCGGTGCCGCCGTAACGGCGCACGAGCGAGGAGTCGACCTGGTAGAAGCGCTCGAAGATGCGCTCGAGCGCGTCGGAAGGGATCCCAATGCCGGTGTCCGTCACCTGCAGGCCGATCTCGCGCGCATCGCCGCTGAGCAGCATGGTCACGGAGCCTCCCGCCGGGGTGAACTTGACGGCATTGCTGCCGAGGTGGAGCGCCAATTGGCGCATCTGGTCGCGATTCGCATCCACGCGGGTATCGGCGCACTCCACAACGACCTTGAGTTGGACCTGGCCGACTTGGGCCACCGGCGCGAGGAGTCGGGAGGTCTCGTGGAGGACGGCGGCCAGGTCGACGGTCTGGCGGGTGAGACGAAGCGTCCCGGAGTCGAAGCGGTTCAAATCGAGGACCGACTCGATCAGGCGGGAGAGCCTCTGGCTCTCCTCGTTGATGATCGACAGGAAGTGCGCGATCTGGGAGTGGGTCAGCTCACCCTCCCGTGACGCGAGCAGCGTGTCGACGTAGGCGCGGATCGCGGTGAGCGGCGTGCGCAGCTCGTGCGACACGGTCGAGACGAAATTGCTCTTGAGCTGGTGCATCTCGTGGAGCAGGCGGCCCGCCTCTTCGAGCTCGTGCGAGTGCTCCTCACGCTGGCGATAGAGCCGCGCGTTCTCGATCGCGACCACGGCGTGATGCCCGAAGATCTCGAGCAGCTCGACGACCTCGCGCGACGGCACGAGCCGGTCCTCGGGATCGTCCACCGAGAAGTACGCGATCAGCTCCCCGGTGCGGTTGAAGAGAGGGACGAGCAGGACGTCGTCGGGATGCCACTCCCACTCCTCGCGCGGTCCGATCTCGGGTGCGTAGCCGGCCGGCAGCATCTTGGCTGAACGCGTTGCTGTGGCTGATGAAGTACGAGCTGGCTCACCTTGAAGTCGTCGCGCAGCCACGACAGGAACTTCTCGACCTCGATGTCGTCGCGCTCGAGCGTCTCGCCACGCCGCGGGCTCGATGCCCGCGCTGGCGCACGCGCGCAGCGCCTGCGTCCCCGGCTCGCGGATGCGGATGAGCACGACGCGGAAGCCGAGGCTGGTGCGGATCGTCTGTGCGAGACGTTTGAGCAGCGCGTCGAGATCGAGTTCGGAGTTGATCTCGCTGATGTTCTCGAGGATCTGGTGCAGCTTCTGGCTGCGCTTGCGGTTCTCCTCGAGCTGGCTGAAGTAGAGCTTGGACAGCCGCTGCTTGGCCGCGGACAGCTCGCTCACCTGTCGGCGGAGCGTGTCGACTTCACCGCCGTCGGCACCGTCGACCTCGATCGACGGCCGAGACGCGACGACCGGCTCCGGCGTCTCGACGTTCGCGGCCGGCTCGGGCGCCAGCTCGATCGTGGCGGACGGCGCCTCCGGCTCGGGCGGCGGCGCCTCGGCGTCCTCCTCCGCCTGCGCTTGCTTGCGCAGACGGCCGAGCTCGCGACGCAGGCGGTCGAGCTCGCCGCGCAGGCGCAGCTCGTTGGGCGTCGGCCCCGACGGCGTCTTGGACTTGGACATGATCTCGCGTGGGTCGCCGTCAGGCGGCGTTGCGATCCTCTGCCGGCGGCGGCGTGCCCTGGCGACGGCGCTCGCCGACGAGCACGCTGCCGGGGATGCCCTTGCCGTGCGCCTTGAGCTCCTGCGCGATGTCGAGCAGCTGCGCCATGGTGCGACACCGGAATGCGGTCGGTGCTCACGAGCGCGATGGTCACGCTCATGAGCGGGAAGCGCTCGAGCTCGTGCAGGCGGTTGCGCACCTCGACGTAGCCGCGCTCGCGGTCGGCGGGGTCGTAGAGGGTCAGGATCTGCCGGTTGAACTCGGCGATGATCTCCTCGCCGAGATCCTCGGCCTCCTCGGCCGCGGCGAGCACGACGAAGTCGTCGCCGCCGATGTGGCCGATGAAGTTGGACGCTGCCGCCGTGCGCGGTGCGACGCCTGCACGATCACGCTGCGCCAGGGTCTGGATCGCCTTGTCGCCGCGGGTGTAGCCGTACATGTCGTTGAACGCCTTGAAGTGATCGATGTCGAGCTGGAGCAGCGCGAACGGCGCGTCGCCGGTCGAGGCGGCGCGCGATCTCCTCGCCGATCGAGACGATTGCCGGGCAGCCCGGTGAGCGGGCTCGCCGAGCGCTGCTGCCGGCTCCACTCGAGGACGTTGCGCACGCGCAGCATCAGCTCTCGCGCCTGCCACGGCTTGGTGACGTAGTCGTTGGCGCCGCCCTCGAGGCCCTGGACCTCGTCGCTTTCGGCGGTCTTGGCGGTGAGCATGATGATCGGGATGCTGCCGGGTCGCGAACGAGCGCGCGCAGCCGACGGCAGCACCTCGTAGCCGTCCATGTGCGGCATCATCACGTCGAGCAGCACGCAGGTCGGGCTGATGCTGGTGGGCCTGCTCGACCGCCTGCTCGCCGTCGCTCGCCTCGATCACGTCGTATCCGGCGTTCTCGAGCTGAAGACTGCAGCACCTCGCGGAGGTGCGGCTCGTCTTCGGCGATCAGGATCTTCGGCGTGTTCACGGTGGCGTCTCGGCTCCGAGATCGGTGTGATGACATCGCGGGCAATCCGCGGGGAAAACGCAATCGCTGTGCCCACGCGGCAGGTTGCGCCCCGACGACGACCGCGCGGCCAAGATCCTGTGGAGACGCTTGTCTGCACGGCGCGGGGGCCGGTCCGTCCTCGTCGTATCGGCCGATCCGGCGCTCGCGACCACGTGCAATTTGCACCGGCAGGGCGCGATTCGCCTCGTTCGGGTGTCGTCGCGCGATGGTCGACATCGCCCCAGGCGGTCAGGGTGGATCCGGCGACGGTGGGCGCCTCGGCGGCGCCGACGCTCAAGACGCAGTGTCGGCAGCCCGGAGGCTTCGAGCGATGCCACGGCGTCGAGGTCGAGTCCCGACGCCTCGCCGCGCTCGAGCATCCACGCGCCGACGCATGCGCGATCATCGCCGCGTTATCGGCGCACAGCCGTCGGCGACGGCACGCGAAACGGGACGCCGAGCGCCGCGCACAGCGCCGGCGAGCCGCTCGCGCAGCGCGCGGTTGCACGCGACGCCACCACCGAGCGTCAGCGCCCGGGCGTCGACGTGCTCGAGCGCGCGGCGGGTCTTCTCGGCCAGTGTGTCGACGACCGCGGCCTGGAACGACGCGGCGACGTCGGCCGCCAGCTCCGGCGGATACGGCGCCGCGCCGCTGGGCGCGAGCGCCTGGACCACCGCGGTCTTGAGCCCCGAGAACGAGACATCGAAGCCGGGCCGATCGAGCATCGGGCGCGGGAACGCGAACGCGATCGGCGCGATCCCGTGGCGGCCAGGCGATCGATGACGGGACCGCCCGGGAAGCCGAGGCCCATCAGCTTCGCGACCTTGTCGTACGCCTCGCCCGCCGCGTCGTCGAGCGTCGAGCCCAGCCAGCGGTAGCGGCGGAAGCCACGCACCTCGAACAGCTCCGAGTGTCCGCCCGAAACGACGAGCGCCACCGCCGGCAGCGGGCTCTCGCCGTGCTCGAGCGCCGCCGCGTGCGAGGTGCGCCTCGATGTGGTTCACGCCGACGAGCGGAACGCCGAGCCCGACCGCGTACGCCTTCGCGAACGCGAGCCCGACGACGAGCGAGCCGACGAGCCCCGGCGCGTGCGTCACCGCCACCGCGGTGAGCTCGCCGGGCGCGATCTCCGCTTCCGCGAGCGCCCGCTCGACCAGCCGCGGCAACAGCTCGAGGTGCGCGCGCGACGCCAGCTCGGGCACCGACGCCGCCGTAGAGGCGGTGAACGTCCTGCGCGGCGATCAGGTGCGAGCGGAGGCGCCGACCCGCGCTCGAGCACCGCGACCGAGTGTCGTCGCACGACGTCTCGATCCCGAGCACGAGGCGCGAGACCTCGCCCGCGGTGTCGGCGCCGACGCGGGCCGCGTCGCGCGCGTCGCCTGGGCTCGGCTCATCCGCCCGTCGCCTCCGGTTCGAGCGACGCCTCGAGCCACGCCATGTACTTCGGCGCTCCCGCCGCGATGCGTACGGCGATGCACTCGGGGGTCTCGTACGGATGCAGCTCGTGGAGGCGCGACAGCAGCGCCGTCCAGTCCTGCTTGCGCGTCTTCATCAGCACGACGACCTCGCGCGTCGTCGGCGATCTGCGCCCTGCCAGCGGTAGCAGCGAGCGCGCTCCCGGCAGCAGGTTGCCGCACGCGATCAGCCGCTCGCTCGACGCAGCGCGCTTCACGACGCGCGCGGCGTCCTCCTCGTTGGCGAACGTCGACAGCACGAGCAGCATCTCGGTCACGGGAGTCCTCCTGTCACGGGCGGGGCGCGAAGTGTAGCATCCGCTCCGTGCGGACTCGTCCTGGCCTTGCTCGCGCGGCGATCGCGTGCGCGTCCGCCGCGATCCTCCTGGCGTCGGTGGCCGCGCGAGGCCGCGATCCCGGCTGTGCCCGCGATCGTGTTCGTGTCGCGCGCGCCGATTCCTGGCGAGCCGAGCGCCGTGCCGGGGCTCAGGCCCCACGATCGCGCCGTCGTCACCGGCGGGCGGCTGCTCGTGCGCGAGCGCGACGGGCGCGTTCGCGAGCTGCTGCCGGCGGGCACGATGCTCGACGCCAGCGATCCCGCGGTCTCGCCCGACGCACGCCACATCGCCTTCGCCGGCGTCGTCGCGCGCGACAGCGCGTGGCGCCTGTACGCGTGCGACGTGAGCGGCGAGCATCTGCGCGCCGATCACGTCGCCGTCGCGCGACGCGGCCGGCGCCGTCGCGGCCGATCTCGATCCGTGCTGGCTGTCCGACTCGATGCTCGTGTTCGCGAGCACGCGCGGCGCGTGGCGGTCGCAGTACGCCGACGTCCCGGCGACGCACCTGTGCGCGCGTGCGCGCCGACGGCCGCGACCCGACGCCGCTCACCGCCGATCGCAACGGCGCCGAGGAGCCGACCTACGATGTGGCGCGCGACCGCATCGTGTACACGCGATGGTGGTTCAATCGTTATCGCCCGTCGCGCACCGTCTCGACCGGAGTCACCGAGGATCCCGCGCTGGCCGTGCGCGCCGACACGGTGAACCTGTGGCAGGCGGTAGAGATCGACTCGCGACGGCCACGATCTCCGGCTCGCGGCCGGAGCGATCGCCTCGCGACGCGGCACGATGGCGTACCAGCCGGCGGTGCTCGCCGACGGCACGCATCGTGGGCGTGTATGCGCTGAACACCGGGCTGTCGCCGCGGGCGGCGCGCTCGGGATCCAATCGTTCCCCGATCGCTACGGTCCGCCGCGCCGCCTCGCGGGCGCGCTGCTCGATGACGCCGACGAGACCGGCTACGGCACGCCGCGCGGCCTGCTGGCGCCCGCGGCGGTGTCGCCGGCCGGGCTTCCCGACGGCCGCGTCGCGTTCGCGTACGACCCCGGCGGCCGCGGCGACTTCGGGCTGTAGCGTGGTGCGCCGGGATGGCTCCGGGCTCGAGCCGATCGTGGATCTGCCCGGCACGCTCGAGCTGGACCCGGCGCCGATCGTGAAGCGGGCGAAGCACCCGCGGTCCGACGCGACCGCGGCATCGACGGCGCCGCCGTCCGCCGATCGCTTCGACTACTTCTGCCGCAATCTGTTCCTCACCTCCGGGCTCGACGACCCGGTCGACGACGCGCCGCCCGTGGCCTGGCCGCTCACGCTGCGCGTCTTCGGCGTCGAGCCACGGCCCGAGCGCGCGTCGGGGGACACGGTCGTGCCGATCCGCGAGGCTCCGGTACGCCCGGACGGCTCGGTGCTCGTGCGCGACCTGCCGGCGGGCGTGCCGCTGTTCGAGCAGGTCGTGGACGCGGGCGGCGCACCGCTCCTCACGGCGCACGGCGCCGCGCACGTCGCGGGCTACAACTTCGGCCGACCCGGAGCCGTCGTGCGCTGCGTCGGCTGCCACACCGGACACTCGACGCTCGCCGCGGGCGCGTCGATCGGCGACGAGGCGTTGCGCTGGTTCGACGCCGCTCCCGGCGCCGAGGCGACGTCGCCGAGCGTTGCCGCCGGCACCGCGGGAGCGCGCGCGGCGATCGATCGCAAGACGCGCGGCCGCGCCGAAGTCGGTGGCGTGGATCTCGGATCGCGACCACGCCGCCGTCCTCACGTTGCGCTGGCGCGCCCGCTTCGCGTCCGGCGCGTGACGCTGCACGCCGTCGATGCGGCCGGCCTGGACGGCGCCGCGCGCACGGCGGTCGCGATCGGCGCCGCGCGGCTCACGTTCTCACTCGACGGCCGCGAGGGGCGGGTGATCGAGCGCGCGCGCGGGTCGACGTCGAGCACCGTGATCGAGACCGGCGACGTCGTCGCCGACGCGCTCGAGATCCGACTCGAGCCGCGGGCGGGCTCGGCGGCGCACGGCTGGGGGCCGGGCCTCGCCGAGGTCGAGTGTCTCGCGGCGCTGTCGCCCCCGCCCGCGGCCCCGGCGAGGCTCGCCCGATGACCGCTCCCCGGGTGGCGCTGCGCGGGATCACGCGCCGGTTCGGCGCGATCACCGCGAACGAGGGTGTCTCCCTCGAGCTCGCGGCCGGCGAGGTGCACGCGCTGGTGGGCGAGAACGGCGCCGGCAAGAGCACGGTCATGCGCGTGCTGTACGGGCTCATCGCGCCCGACGCCGGCGTGATCGAGATCGACGGCCGCCGGGCGGTGTTCAAGAGCCCTGCCGACGCGATCCGGCTCGGGCTCGGCATGGTGCACCAACACTTCGTGCTCGTCGGCCCGCTGACCGTGGCGGAGAACATCACGCTCGGTCACGAGCCCCGCGGACGCTTCGGCGCGTTCCGGCTCGACGTCGCCGAGCGCGACGTCGCCGTCCTCGCCGAGCGCTACCACCTGCCGGTCGATCCGCGGGCGCACATCGACGGCCTGTCCGTGGGCGCCCAGCAGCGCGTCGAGATCCTGAAGGCGCTCTACCGCGGCGCGCGGGTGCTCATCCTCGACGAGCCCACCGCCGTGCTGACGCCGCAAGAGGTCGACGAGCTGTTTCGCGTCCTACGCGCGCTGCGCGATCAGGGCACGACGATCGTGCTCATCACCCACAAGCTCGCCGAGGTGCGCGCCCTCGCCGACCGCGTGACGGTGATGCGCGCGGGACGCGTCGTGGGCGGCGGCCAGGCCTCGGAGCTGACGACGGAGCGGATCGCCGAGCTGATGGTCGGCCGTTCGGTCGCGACCGAGCACCCACGCCGCGCGCACGCGCCCGGCGCCGTGGCGCTCGAGGTCCGCGACCTCGAGGTGCGCGACGACCGCGGCATCGCGGCCGTGCGCGGTGTGAGCTTCGACGTGCGCACGGGCGAGATCGTCGGTATCGCCGGCGTCGAGGGCAACGGCCAGCACGAGCTGGTCGAATCGCTCGCCGGCCTGCGCGCGCCCGTCGCCGGAACGATCACGATCGCGGGCCACCGCTGCTCCGGGACCTCCGCGCGCGAGCACTTCGCCGCGGGGCTCGCGCACATCCCGAGCGATCGGCTCGCGCGCGGGCTCGTTCCGGGGATGACGCTGGCCGAGAACCTGGTGCTCGGGCGCCACCGCGATCCCGCGCTCGGCGCCGGGCCGTTCCTGTCTCGCCGCGCGCTCGAGGCGCATGCGCGCCCGCTGCTCGCCGAGTTCGACGTGCGCCCTCCCGATCCCGCGGGGCATGCCGAAGCGCTGTCCGGCGGCAATCAGCAGAAGCTGGTCGCGGCGCGTGAGCTGACGCGCGGCGCACGCGTCGTGCTCGCGGCCCATCCGACGCGCGGCGTCGACCTCGGTGCGGTCGAGTTCCTCCACCGCCGCTTGCTCGCCGAGCGCGACCAAGACCGCGCCGTGCTGCTGCTGTCGTCGGAGCTGTCCGAGATCCTGGCGCTCAGCGACCGGATCCTGGTGATGTTCGAGGGCCGGATCGTCCTCGAGACGCGCCCCGCCGAGACAAACGAGCGCTCACTCGGGCTGGCGATGGCGGGGAAGCGCGGCGACTAGCGTCCGAGGAGTCGGGGCCGGCGCCGGGAGCCGTGGAGCCGCGGCGGGAGGCAGATAGTCTCGTTGGCGAGCGCGCGCGAGCAGCGGAGGACAGGGATGTCCGGAGCGTCGCGAGTCGCAGCCGCCTCGCCGCCAGGAGGGCGGCGACAGGCGAAGCGAGCCAACGAGAGCTATCTGCCCCCGCCGCGGCTCCACGGCTCCCGGCGCCGGCCCTGACTCGGACGCTAGCCGGTCGACATCGTCACCGTCTTGAACGGCGACGGGCGCGGCTCGCGCAGATCGGGCCTGAGCACCTCGACCTTCACCGTCTTCTTCTCGCGCTCGACCCAGTCGTCGTAGTTCTTCTTGGTCATCTCCTGCGTGAGCTGCGGCTCGGTGGACTTGAACGTCGACGCGTCCGCCTTCTTTCGCTCTTCCATCCGCATCCACACGACGCCGGCCTGCACCTTGAGCGTGTCGGTGACCTGGCCCGGCTTCATTCCGAACGCCTTGGTCACGAGCCGCGGCTCGTTGCCGACGCCGGGGACGAAGCCGTAGGCCTGGCTCAGGTACCCGCTGTCCTTGAGCCCCCATACACCATCGATACCGAGTCGAGCGTGGCGCCGGCGGCGAGCTTGCCGCGCACCTCGACGACTCGGCGGTCGACGATCTCGCGACGCTTCGCGTTCTTCGCGTCCTCGGTCGCCTGCGGCTTCACCTCGTCGAACTCGGCCGGACGCTGCGGCACGCGCTCGAGGGAGCGGAGCGCCAGGTACTGGTTGGCGACGCGGTACGTCTTCGCCGCCCATTTCTTCACGGTCATGCCCGGCAGGTCCTCGCGCAGCCCGCCCACCATGCCGAGCCCGGGCACGGGATCGCTGGCCGCGAACGCCGTCGTCTTCTTGGTGCCGCCGTACGGCGCCGCGAGCGTCGCCGCAGCGCCCCCGCCGCGAGCTTGCGACGTAGGCTGTCGGCGCGGCGCCGCGCCGTCGAGTCCGCGCGCGACTGCGCGAGCTGGCGGAAGATCTCGCCCTTCACCTCGTCGAACGGGCGCTGGCCCGCGGGCTTGCGGTCCTCGACCTTGATGATGTGGTAGCCGAACGCGCTCTTCACGACGGGACTGAGCTCACCGGGCTTGAGCGCGAACGCCGCGTCCTCGAATTCCTTCACCATGCGGTTGCGGCCGAACCAGCCGAGATCGCCGCCCGAGGTCGCGGCCCCCGGCTCCTGCGAGAACTTCTTCGCCAGCTCGATGAAGTCGGCGCCGCCGCGGATCGCCTTGAGCAGCGAGTCCGCCCGCGACTTCGCCACGGCGTCACTCGCGCCCTCGCGCGTCGACATCAGGATGTGGCGCGCCTTGACCTGCTCCTCCTGCTGGTACGCGCTCAGGTGCGTGTCGTACCACTTGCGCAGCTCGGCGTCGGGGATATGCATCGAGTCCGGAGACGCGAGCGGCACGGCGACGTACTCGATCGCGTACTTCACCGGGGTCTTGTAGTCGGCGCGATGCTGCTCGTAGTACGCCCGCCCGTCGGCCTCGTCCTTGAGTCGGCGCTCCTCGCCGAAGTCCTGGTCGACCCGCGTGCGTGCCATCTCGTAGGTCGGCGTGAACGCCGAGTCCGCGGCGTCGACGCGCCACACGACCCAGCGTCCGATGAACAGGCGCGGGCCCTGCACCTGACCGCGCAGCCGCGTGCCGTACTTGAGCAACGAATCGATGAACAGCGGGGCGAACAGCGTGTCGGTCTTCGAGTCGTGCACGAAGGACAGCGTCTCGGCCGCGGCGCCTATCCCGCGCGCGAGGCCGCGTGCGTCCTTGCCGGAGCGCAGCCCCGCCGCGACCTTGCCGAGCTGGGTCGCGGCCTGGTCCTGGCGCTGCTCGTCCTCGAGACGACCGCGCACGACCGCGCGTAGCGAGTCGGTGAGCGGCGGGATCCACGCCTTCGAGGTGTCGGCGAGGCCGTAGAGCGTGTGCGCGTGCGTCGCATACCAGCGCTCGATCTCGGCCGGCGACGGCGTCTTCACGGTCAGGTTCGTGGGCAGCCAGCTGATGCGCGTCAGCGACGTGCGCGGCCCTTGTACCCGTCGCGATGCGCGTCGTAGAAGGCGAGCTTGTCGGCGTCCGTCTTCTCGCGGCGATGCTGCTGGTCCGCGCGCCGCTTCACGTCGCCCAGCACCTCGGAGAGCGGCGGCACGTGCTTGGGCTCGCGCTCGACGATCACGCCGACGAAGACGGCGTCGGTGATCGTCGTCGGCCCGAGCACGCGGAGGCTGGCGTCGCTGTCCGCCTGCGCGAGCGCCGGCGCCAGCTCGGGGACGTTGCCGACGTTGGGGATGAACGGGGCGGGCACGTCGAAGAGCCCCGTGTCCAGCAGCTCGGCCGCGGTGTCGGGCAGCGTGCGGGCGCGCAGCGAGTCGGCGATGGCCTTGGCGCGTGCGACCGCAGTCGCCTCCTCGGCGGCGCGCGTGCTGTCGGAGGCGGGCGGCAGCGGTAATCGCGCGTAGCGCACGCGCACGCGTGCGGCGCATGAACTGGTCGGGATGCGCCGCGTAGTAGGCCGCACACTCCTCCGGCGACGCCTCGCCCTCGAGCGACATGTCGCGCACGAGCAACTGCAGCATCTTGAACCGGACTTGATCGTTGCGCTTGTCCCATTCGGCGCGCACCGCCGCCGGCGTCGGCGTGAACTTCCGGCGCAGCTGCTCGTCGAGCTTGTTGGTCGCGGCGATCGCCTGGATCTTCGGCAAGACCTGCGTGTAGTTCGACGACGGGCTCGACTTGTACTGGTTGAACTTCACCGGATCGAACTTGCCGTCGGTGAGGAAGAACGGATCCTGCTGGAGCAGCGCGTCGGCCTCGGCCAGCGACACCTCGATCTTCTGCCGCTGCGCCTCGATCGCCAGCAGCTCACGCCGCAGCAGCTCGTCGAACACGTTGTGGTTCGCGATCTTCTTGATGTCGCCCTCGAACCCGGCGCCGAGCTCGCCGCGCAGGCGCTCGAAGTAGGGATCGGCGATGCGGTCGAAGTCGGCCTGGGTGATCGGGCGACCGTCGACGCGGGCGATCACCTGCGCGTTGGCGGGCAGCGCCTGCTGTTGCTGCTGCTGCGAGGTGGTCGCGGGGGTCTTGGGCGCCAAACCCGGCGTGGACGACCCCGGCGGTGGCGGGTTCGGGTTGCGCCAGAACGGCACCGATCCGCCGGAGCTTGGCGGCTGAGTCTGAGCGCGGCTCGCGAGACTCCCCACCGCGAGCAGCGCGGGAACGAGCAGCAGGAAGGCGGCGCGGGGTTTCGCGCGAACATGCGAGGCATCATCGTGGGTCGATCGAGTGGTTTCACGGTGACCAGGGAATGATGGGCGGCAGAGCCTAGCATCGGGCCGACCGCGCAGGCCAGCCCGCGGGAGCGTCGAAGCGCCACCCGGCGGCGAGGTTTTGCATTCCGCCGACACCCCGCGGCGGGACTCGCGCGTAGGTTCAGCGAGGACAACGTCGCGTTCCAAACGCTCCCCGTTGATGTCCGTCGAACGGAGTGGCCGGTCCGTGCGGCCGATCCGGACTCCGGAGGGAAGCCATGACGCGCAAGCTCGCGCTCGTCGCGATCGTGCTCGTGCTGTCCTCGTGCGCCGGCCCCGCGCAGCTCGCGCGGCAGAGCCAGGACGCGCTCGATCGCGGGGACGAGACCAGGGCCTATCAGCTCGCCCGCAAGGCGATGGATCGCGACCCCGATCTCGCCGCCGCCCGCGCCTCGTACACGAACGTGGCGCTCCGCCTCGACGACGGGTGGAAGACGCGCGTGCGCAACCTCGCCGTGGTCGATTCGATCGGCGCCGCCCGCCGCGCCCTCGACTTCGCCGCATTCCGCGCCGAGGTCGCGCGCTACGGCGTAGCGCTGCCCTTCGATCCGGCGTACCGCGCCGAGGAGACCTCGCTGCTCGAGCATGCCGCCGCGACCCAGTACGAGCGCGCCGTCGGAAGCCTCGCCGACGGACGGCCGAAGCGCGCGTACGACGAGTTCCTCGACGCGGGTGGGTTCATGCCCGGGGTACCGGGACGTCGAGGCGCGCGCGCGCACGCGCTGGATCTCGCCACGACGACGGTGGCGCTGCTGCCGTTCGAGGACCAGGTCCACATTCCCGGCCTCGCCCGCGAGCTCACCGACCTGCAGTACGAGGAGATCGCGCGCAACATCGGGCCGACGACGTTCCGGTTCACGCGCATCCTCGCGCCCGAGGACGTCTATGACCACATCACCGTCGCGCAGATGGAGCGCCCCGGCGGTGGCGAGGCCGTGCGCATGGCGCGCGCGATCGGCGCCGACCGTGCCGTGTCCGGGCGCGTGCTCGGGCTGCGCTCCGACACCCGCACCGAGGTGTTCCACACCACGCTCTACCGTCGCGTGAGCCATGCCGACACCAGCGGACGCGAGCGGATCCGCTACGTCGCGGTGCCGTTTGACGCGGTGACGCGCGAGCGTGACGTGCACGTCGAGGTCGAGTTCGAAATCGTCGACGCCCGCGACGAATCGGTCGTCGGCCACCACGAGGAGGAGTACGTGATGCGCGCGCACGTTCTTCACGAGCTTCGCCCCCGAGGGGAACTGCGCCGACTACGCGCTCTCGTCCCCGACCTGAGCGACGCGTCGTCCGACTTCAACGCCCAGTGGAAGGGCGCGTTCGGGTCGTGGAGCGTTCCGGCGCTGCTCGAGTGCGCGCGCCGCGAGCGCGGCCGCTCGGGCTATCTCCCGGGCTATCGCTCGGAGTTCCTCGGCTCCACCGCGGGGCGTCCCGTGTTCCTCGACGATTTGCCGCCGCCCGAGGCGCTGGTCGAGGCCGCGCTGGCGCCGAGCTGGGGCCCGATCTTCGACGAGCTGCTGCGGCTCGACGCAGAGGAGTGACGAGGATTCACGCGGCCTCTCGTTCGCGAGCGCGGCGCGATGGGCCTCCTGGCGCGCGACCGACGCGAACGCTAGAACACGATGCCGAACGTGACCGGGACGACCTGGATCCGATCCGTGTCGATCACTCGCTTCTCGGTGAACGTTGTCGACGCGCGCCTCGGCGTAGATGCTGAACCCCGACACATCGATCTGCAGGCCGCCGCCGCCGTTGACGCCGAACTTCGTGTCGGACTGTGACAGGTCGGGCGCGCCGTCCAGCTCGGTCTGCACGTTGTACGCGCCGACGCCGGCGATCAGGTACGGGCGGATGTGCCCCGTCATGAGCAGGAGCTGCGCGTTCGCGAGGCCCGACATCACCGTTCCCGTTCCTGACGTGAGCGATCCCGGCGTCGGGCCGTTGTACGGGACCGAATTGAGATCGAAGTTCTGGTAGGTGAAGTCCGCACGCAGTGCGATCGGCAGCGCACCCAAGCCGACGCGCACGAAGCCCTGCCCGTTGAACCCGTTCTGGAACGCCTTCTCGGCGTCCTTCACCGGAACACTGACGCCGCCGCCGATGCCGAAGCCGATGGTGCGCTTCGAGTCCGGCGTCTGCGCGCGCGAAGCGTGCGGCAGGATCAGCTCGAGGACCAGCATCAGCGTGAGTGCGAGGGGGATGCGCTTCATGGAACGTTCCTTTCATCTCGTCGGCGGACCGCAGGCGCCAGGGCTGGGAAGCGGGCGCGGAAGGTACGTGAGTCGAGGGTGGCTTCTCAACCTTTGACAGCGAATCCGGCTCGCGCGCAGGCGGCCGGCGATGGTACCGTCCACCGTTCTCGACGCATTGCACGTCCCCCTTCACGAGGTTTCCCGAGTGCCCACCATCGACGAGCTGCTCCGTGACTCGAAAGTCGACACGTCCCGGCCGCAGTGGCGTCTTTCGCTCACGCGGCCGGCCCTGGCCACCTTCGACCCCGCCCGCCGCTATCGGGTGCGCATGCAGACGAACAAGGGGCCGATCGTGATTCGGCTGCTGCCCGAGACGGCGCCCATGCACGCCACGAGCTTCCTCTACCTGACGACGCTCGGCTTCTACGACGGCCTGTCGTTCCACCGCGTCATCAAGGGGTTCATGGCGCAGGGGGTGCCCACAGGGGACGGGGCCGGCGGCCCCGGCTATCGCATCGACGGCGAGTACGACCCCAAGGTGAAGCACGATCGCGCCGGCCTGCTGTCGGCGGCGAACGCGGGGCCCGGCACGGACGGGAGCCAGTTCTTCCTCACCTTCGACGAGACGCCGTGGCTGAACGGCAAGGCACACGATCTACGGCGTGGTCGAAGAGGGCCTGGACACGCTCAAGAAGCTCGAGGCCTTAGGCTCCGAGAGCGGTCGCACGTCGGAGCCGCTCACGATGGAGCGGGTCACGGTCGAGGTCGCGTGAGCATGCGTCGCGTCCGACCCATTCTGACGCTGGCCCTGGTGACGCTGCTCGCCACGTCGGGAAACGCCCACGCGAGATCCAAGAACGACGACGACGCGGGCACCGGCTTCCTGTCCAACCTCAGCTACTCGCTCGCGCTCGGCATGTTCTTCCCCGGCGGCGACGAGGGCGCGGAGCTGGACCCGGGCGGCGACGCTCGGGCCGCGATCCACTGGGAGATGACGCCGGGCCTCGTGATGGGCCCCGAGATAGGCGCCGTGCAGAGCACGGACGACCTGAATATCCGCATTGTCCACCTCGGCATCCACGCGCGGATCTACCCCGAGCCGGATTACCCCAACATCTACGTGCATCTCGGGGCGGCGGCTTACAACGTCAGCTACAACCCCGACGTGCGCACGCCGCAGACGCCGGCCTGCACACCTGACCGGGCGGCTCCTTCGGCGCCGGCTTCGAGTTCAATCCCTACTCCAAGCTGTCGATCGGAATCGAGGGCATCTATCACGGCATCGCACTGAGTCAGAGCGACGCACTTTCGTACATCACGGCCACGGTGACGCTTACCCTGCGGCCGTACGCGCTCTAGCTTCCCCCGACTAGCTCCTAGAAGAGCGCGGCGCTTCGGCCTTGCCCCAAGGCCCCCGGCTCCCGCACACTCGGCCGCCATTCGCGTTGCCCGCTCACCACAAGACCCGGCCTCCGCCTGATGAGGACGCACCGATGAACGCCAAACTGCAGGAGCTCAGGGCTCGCCTGTACGAAGTCTACGACTTGAACATGTCCGCTGCGGTCCTGCGCTGGGATCAGGCGACCTACATGCCCGTGGGTGGCGCGCCGGCGCGCGGCCGCCAGCTCGCGCTGCTCGGCCGGCTGGCGCACGAACGGCTCGTGGATCCGGCGATGGGACGACTGCTCGACGACCTCGAGCCGTGGGCGTCGAAGCTGCCGTTCGAATCGGACGAAGCCGCGCTGGTGCGCGTCACGCGTCGCGAGTACGAGCAGGCGGCGCGTGTGCCGGCGGGGTTCGTGTCGGAGGTGAACGAGCACGCGGCGATGTCGTTCCAGGCGTGGACGGTGGCGCGGCCGAAGAACGACTTCGCGTCGGTGCGCCCGGTGCTCGAGAAGACACTCGACCTGAGCCGGCGCTACGCGAACTTCTTCTCCGGCTGGGAGAACATCGCCGATCCGCTCATCGATCTCTCCGACTACGGCATGAAGGCGTCGTCGGTGCGCGCCGTGTTCGGCGAGCTACGCAACCGGCTCGTCCCGATCGTCCAGGCGATCACGAGCCGCCCGCCGGCGGACGACAGCTGTCTCCGCCAGCGGCGTCCCCGCCGACCGGCAGCTCGCGTTCGGACTCGAGGTCATCCGCGCGTTCGGCTACGACTTCGAGCGCGGCCGCCAGGACCTCACGTTCCACCCGTTCATGACCAAGTTCTCGCTCGGCGACGTTCGCATCACGACGCGCGTGCGCGAGAACGACATCGGCGACGCGCTGTTCGGCACGCTGCACGAGTCGGGCCACGCGATGTACGAGCAGGGCATCCGGCGCGACTTCGAGGGCTCGCCGCTCGCGAACGGCACGTCGGCCGGCGTGCACGAGAGCCAGTCGCGGCTGTGGGAGAACCTGGTCGGCCGTAGCATGAGCTTCTGGAATTACTTCTATCCCAAGATCCAGCGCGCGCTGCCCGAGACGCTCGGCAACGGTGTCGCAGGACCAGTTCTACCGCGCGATCAACAAGGTCGAGCGTTCGCTCATCCGCACCGATTCGGACGAGGTGACGTACAACCTGCACGTCATGCTGCGCTTCGATCTCGAGCTCGATCTGCTCGAAGGCAAGCTCGCGGTGCGCGACCTTCCCGAGGCGTGGCGCGCGCGGTTCCAGAGCGACATCGGCGTCCCCGTCCCCGACGACAAGGACGGCGTGCTGCAGGACGTCCACTGGTACTCGGGCTTCGATCGGCGGCGCGTTCCAGGGCTACACGCTCGGCAATATTCTCAGCGCGCAGATCTTCGAGGCGGCGGTGCGCGCGCGGCCCTCGATCCCCGACGAGATCGCGGCGCGGCAACTTCGCCGGACTGCTGGGTTGGCTGCGCGAGAATCTCTACCAGCACGGCGCCAAGTTCACGGCCGCCGAGCTGATCACGCGCGCGACCGGGAAGCCGATGGGGATCGACGCCTACATTCGCTACCTGTGGAACAAGTACCAGCCACTCTACGCACTCGAGGGTGAGCCCGCGGTCGCGTAGGGGTCGGTCCACGCCTCGCTGGCGGGTGACCCCCTACGTCCCCCGGGGCGGCGGCGGCGCCCGGTGACGCGACGGCGGCGAGCGGGTATGCTGCCCCACCCGCGCGGGCGATCGTCCCGGTTTGAAACTCATCCCTTGAGACCTCGTGAGCCTCTCCGAAGTCGAGCGTGAACTGCAGGCGCGCATCGAGGTGCTGGCCGACCTCGAGCCGATGGTCGACGAGCTCATTCGCTCGCACGAGAGCAAGCGCGAGCTGTGGTGGCCGAGCGATCAGTCGGAGGATCCGGAGGCCGACGCCTCCCACACCGGTCTGAACAAGCTCCGCGCCCAGGCGCGTGGCCTGCCCGACCCGTGTCGGATCGCGATCGCGCTCAACCTGGTGACCGAGGAAGGCCTGCCGCACTTCCACCGCCTGCTCGCCGTGCACTTCGGCGACGAGACGTTCTGGCGCAAGTGGCAGAACCTGTGGACCGCCGAAGAGGATCGCCACGGCGTCGTGCTCCACGACTACTGTCGCGACACGCGCATCCTGAACGCGCCGAGCCTCGACAAGCTCCAGTTCGACTACATACGCAGCGGCTTCCACCCGCAGTGGGACCGCGATCCGTATCGCGTGTTCGTCTACACGACGCTGCAGGAGCGCGGCGACCCAGGCCTCGCACTTCAACACCGGCAAGGTGTGCGCGAGCCCTACGAGCCCAAGATCGACTACATCCTCGGCCGCATCGCCGGCGACGAGGCGCGCCACTACGCGTTCTACCGCTCGGTGTTCGCCGCCGTGCTCGAGCGCGATCCGGATCGCGCGCTCGACTCCGCGCGCGCGTGATGCCGAGCATCGACATGCCGGGTGTGAGCATGCCGGGCTTCCGCGACTTCGCCGACGTCGTCCGGCGCGCGGGCATCTACGGGCCGCGCGAGTACTTGAAGATCGTCGAGGAGCAGGTCCGTTTCTGGAAGATCGAGTCGATGACCGGCCTGCGCGAGCTGGGGCGCATCGCGCAGGAGAAGATCCTCGGCATCCCCGAGCGACTCAAGAAGGTCGCCGAGTACGTCGAGAGCAAGAGCGGCTCGAAGACCTTCTCGTTCGAACTGGTGTTCCACCGCGAATTCGCGATGGAGTAGTCGGTGAGCCGCCGCGTCGTGGTCACCGGACTCGGCGTCTCCGCGTCGGTCGGAACCGGCGTTCCGCGGTTCTGGAACAACCTGATCGAGGGGCGCTCCGGCATCGGGCCGATCACCGCCTTCGACGCCTCCAAGCTGCGCAGCCGCATCGCCGGCGAAGTCCACGACCTCGAGGCCAAGGCGCGGCTGTCGGCCAAGGTGATCAAGCGCACCGCCCGGCTTCACGCAGCTCGCGCTGGTCGCCGCGGCCGAGGCCATCACCGCGGCGGACCTCCCGAGGGCGACGCGAGAGAGAACGTCGCGGTCGTCGTCGGCTCCGGCATCGGCGGGCTTCGACATGCTCGAGCGCGAGCACCAGATCTTCCTGACGCGCGGGCCCGGCCGGTTCGCGCCGCTCGTCGTGCCGATGATCATCCCCAACATGGCGGCCGGAATGATCGCGATCGAGACCGGGTGTCGCGGCCCCAACCTGTGCCTGAGCACCGCATGCGCGAGTGGTGCCCACTCGATCGGCACCGCGCTCGACCTGATCCGCCTGGGCCGCTGCGACGCCGCCGTCGCCGGCGGCGCCGAGTGCACGATCTCGCCGTTCGCGGTCGACGGCTACTGCCAGCTCCGCGCGCTGTCGACGCGCAACGACGAACCCGAGAAGGCCTCACGCCCGTTCGAGCGCCGACCGCGACGGCTTCGTCATCGCCGAGGGCGCCGGCATCTTCGTGCTCGAGAGCCTGGACCACGCGACGCGACGCGGCGCCCCGATCCTGGCCGAGGTCGCCGGCTACGGCGTGACCTCCGACGGCTACCACACCAGACCGCCCCCGACCCGTGCGGGCGCGGGGCCGTGCGCGCGCGATGCGCGCCGCGCTCGCCGACGCGCAGATCCCCGGCGAGGCCGTCGACGTCATCAACGCCCACGGCACGTCGACGCCGCTCAACGACCTCACCGAGACGCAGGCGATCAAGGGAGTCTTCGGCGCGCACGCGCGCCGGCTCATGGTGCACTCGACCAAGTCGATGACCGGCCACGCCGCTCGGCGCCTCGCCGGCGATCGAGGCGGTGGCGTCGGTGCTCACGATCATGAACGGCATCGTGCACCCCACGATCAACCTCGACACGCCCGACCCCGAGTGCGACCTCGACTACGTGCCGAATGTGGCGCGCGAGGCGGACGTGCGGTGCGTGATGTCGAACGCATTCGGATTCGGCGGGCACAACGGGGTGTTGGTGCTGAGGCGGTTCGACGGATCTCGCCCGTAAACGGCGCGCCTAGGTCCCTAGGGCGTCGCCTGCGCGTCCAGCTTCTTCTTGAGCGCCGCGATCGTCGACTCCGAGCGCTGCCCGGGCGGCAGCGCTTCCGCGTACGCGATCGACCTCGAGCGTCTTGCGCGCGGCGGCCGCGTCGCCCTTGCCGGTGAACGCGTCGACGCGGGCGCTGTAGATGCGCAGCTTGCGCGGGCCGTACGCGAGCTTGAGCGCGCGATCAGTGGAGGCGATCGCATCGTCCCATTGCTTCCATCGCGTGTGTAGGCGACCGCGAGACGCGCGGGCGGATTGTAGTCGTCGGGGAAGTCGCGCTGCGATTGCTGGAGCATCGGGACCGCGCGCTCCGGCTGACCCAGCTCGAGATACGCGGACAGCCGATGCGAGTCGAACACGACACGCTGATCCGGCGTCTTCGCCCGCGTGGCGGCGCCGTCGAGGAACGGGACCACGCCTCGGCGGCCTTGCGCGCTCCGGTCGAATCTCCGGCGTCCTTGCGCGCGTCCATGAGCGACGCCATGTAGCTCGAGCGGTCGTCGTCGGCGATGCGGACGTCGGGGTCGGCGAGCGATTCCTTCAAACGCGCCTCGTGGATCGCGATCAGCTCGCGGCGCTGCGGGTAGTCGGCGGGCAGCTCGAGCGTCTCCCCGAGCCCGCTCGCGGCCACGCTCGGCGCCGACGGCGTGCCGGCGACGCGCGGGTAGGCGTCGCGCGCGATCAGTGCGACACGCTCGCTCGAGTCGACGCTCGACAGCGAGTACAGCAGCGACTCCATGCTGCGCCCGTAGCTCGGCCAGTTCGCGGGCGCGTGCGCGATCGCCAGCTCGTAGGCGTCCGCGGCCTCGGCGTAGTGGCCGTCGCCGCAGAGTCGATCGGCGGTGGCGAGTGCAGCGTCGGCGTTGGTGGCCCCTGCGCCGAAGCGGAGTCGCGACGGCACGCCGGCCGTCGGCGAGCAGCGTGGTGAGCTGCGGCAGCGTCGCGCCGCCGACCCACCGCAGCGCGACGCGCTCGTCGGCGGGGTCGAGGATGAAGAACGTCGGCAGGGCGTTGATGCCGAGACGCTTACGGATCGCGGCGTTCTTCGACTTCTCGGTGTCGATCTCTAGCCAGACAAACTGTCCGGCGTGTCCTTGAGGGACGCGTCCGTGAACACGAACGCCCTCATGGAGCGACACGTGTGTCACCACGGCGCCCAGGCTTCGATGAACAGCGGCACCTTGCGCGCCCGCGCCTCGGCGACGGCCTTGGTGTAGTCGTCGGCGATGAACGGGACCACGCGGGCGTCGGGTGCGCTCGATGGCTTGGCCGCGGGGGCGCGCGGGTTGGTGACGCGGTCGCGGCACCGGCAACGGCGGAGCGAGCGAGAGCGAGCAGAGCCGCGATCACGATGGAGCGAAGCATGCGGCATCCTAGCAGGGCCCGCGCGGAGGCGGCCATGGAATTGGGCCGAGCGCCCGGTCCGGCCGATCGACGCGCGGGAGCCGAGCCTCATCTAATGAGGCCCGCCCTCGGCACGGCCCTCGCTCGGGTTCGAGACGACGCGAGAATAGCTCGCCGATACGCGTGCGCTGCGGGGTTTGCGCAATGCCCTCCGTGCACGTCGCACGCCATGGCTATCCCGCGCGGCACCCTCCCTCGAGGTCGCAGTCGCGTGGCGCGGAGGTTCCGATGATTCGGCGACCCCTCTGGACCGTGTTCGTCTCGACCCTGGTGATGCTCGCGGCCTCCATGCCGGCGAGCGCGTCTCGGACTCGGTCGTCGGCCGCCCCGCCGTGGGCCGCTCGCGGCCCGATGAGCATCGTGCCCGGTCAGGTCGTCGTGCTCACGCGCGGCGATGCGTCGATAGGACTCGACGCGCGACATCGACTCGTCTCGCGCGAGGCGGGACTCAGTGCAGCGCTCACGCGGTGGGGCCTCGTCGAGGACGCGAACAGGGCGTCGCGCGCTCCGCCGGCACATCGGCGCGCGCGGCGCGTGATGCTGCTCGAGAGCACGCGGCCCGACTTCGATCCCGTCGCCGCGTCGCGCGAACTCCAAGCCACGGGTCGCTTCGCGGCGGTGTCGCCGAACTATCGTCTGCGGCTGTTCGCGACGGTGCCGAACGATCCGGACTTGCCGCTGCAGTACTACATCCACGCCACCAACAACGCCGACATCCAGCTCGCTGACGCCTGGGACGTGACGACCGGCAGTCCGTCGGTGCTGATCGGCATCATGGACACCGGCACCGATCTCGGGCACCCGGATCTCGCGTCCAAGATCTGGACGAACACCGGCGAGGTTCCGGGCAACGGGCTCGACGACGACGGCAACGGGTTCATCGACGACGTGCACGGCTGGGACTTCGGCACCGACGACAACGATCCCAACCCGCACGCGGTGTTCGACGCGAGCGGGCTCGACGTCGGCTTCCACGGCACGTTCGTGTCCGCGATCGCGCGCCGCCGGAACCAACAACGCCGAGGGCGTCGCGGGTGCCGGCTGGCAGTGCCGCATCGTGCCGCTCAAGGTCGCGAACCTGGCCGGCGAGATCACGAGCGAGTCGGTCGCGGCCGCGTTCCAGTACGCGTGGGAGAACGGCGTCTCGGTGCTCAACATGAGCCTCGGCGGCCCCGGCGATCCCGGCGTGCCGGAGTTCTTCCAGGCGCTCGTCGACACCGCCACCGCGCACGGCGTCCTGTGCGTCGCCGCCGCCGGCAACGACGGCACCGACGTCCCGTCGTATCCGGCGGGCTGCAATCACGTGCTGTCCGTGGGCGCGACCGATGGGTCGAACGCGCGCGCGGAATTCTCGAACTCATGGCTCCTGGGTGAAGGTTGCCGCGCCGGGCGCCGAGATGTGGTCGGCGCTGTGCACGAACTACGAGATCGACGAGGTCTCGCAGATCTTCTACATCTACTTCTTCCTGTGGGACGCCGAGCGGCCGTACATGTACTGTGACGGCACCTGTTCGCGTGCCCGCTCGTGTCGGGCGTGCGCGGCCTGGTGCGCTCGCGGTGGCCGAACCTCACGCCGCTGCAGGTGCTTCGATCACGTCGTCGCCACCGGTGACGACGTCGCGTACGACTTCCCGATCGGGAAGAAGGTGAACGCGTTCCGCGCCGTAAACGAGCCGGTGCTGTCGGTGCCGCCGCCCGCGAGCGTTCCCGCGTCGATGGAGCTGAGCGGCGCGACCCCGAACCCGTTCGTGACCCGCACGATGATCCGGTTCGCGCTGTCGCGCCCGGGCTCGGTGCGGCTCGCCGTGTTCGACGGCTCGGGGGCGAATGGTGCGCGAGCTGATGCGCACGTCCTCGACGCGGGTCCGCACGCGGCCGACTGGGACGGCGCCGACGCGTCGGGCCACACGGTGCCGGCGGGGCTCTACTTCCTCATGCTCAAGACGCCGGACGGTGTTCGCGGAGCGCGGGTGGCGCGCGGTGCAGTAGCCGACGCACCGCGCCCTCTCAGGAGTACGCGACTAGAGCACGTCCCTCAGCGTCACCGTCAGCTTCCGCGCCTCGCCGTCGTGCACGATCGACAGCTCGTGCGTCGTGCCGACGTCACCGTAGACGAACATGCGATCGAGCAGCTCGGGCGTGAAGTCGAGGATGGGCTTGCCGTCGATCGCCATGATCTCGTCGTCGGGCTCGAGGCCGGCGTCGTAGGCGGCCGAGCCCTTCAGGATGTTCGCGGCGATGACGCGCCCGGACATCGCACGAACACGGCGCCAATGCGGGAGAAGCGCTCGGGATCGGCGAACCGACGGCCGGGCTCCAAGTAGAGCTTGCGGCGCTCGTAGTCGAACGTGACCTTGAAGCGCTCGAGCACGACGTTGCCGATGTTGCCGCCGTAGTCCTTGCTCCCGACCATACCGCTGGTGCGGAGCGATAGGCCCGCGATCGGCTGCTCCCACTCGTACGGCCCGATGCGGACGCGATCGAGGCGGCTCAGCCAGCTGACGTACGACGCGCCCACGCCGCCGCCGTTCACCTCGACCTGCTTGTGGCCGAGGATGTTGTCGAACAGCCGGCACGAGCGGACGAGCGAGCCGTGGAGGGTGAGCCCGAAGCTGCTGCCGACGTCGACGAGGAAGTCGCCGGTGCAGCCACGCCCCAGCTCGACGCTCACGAGTGGGATGCCGCCGACGAGACGCATGTCCACGGGCTGACCACCGCCTTCGTAGGCGAACGTCTTGGGTCGCGCAGCGTCACGACCTGGTTGTCGTAGTCGACCTCGACGACGAAGCGCTCGAGCACGTCGTAGCCGATCAGTCCGGCCATGTGTCGCCACATCACGGCCTCGACCTCTTCGCCGAAGTCGACGAGCCCGACCTTGAGATCCTGCATCGCGACGCCGTCGGTCGCGGCGCTGCCAATGCGCAGCGACGATAGCTTCGAGAGCGAGCCCGCGTCGGCGCCGCCCATGCCCTCGACAGCGAGCGGCTCGTCGGGAACGAGCCCGAGCTTCTCGGCGTACGAGCGGTCGATCATCGTCATGCCGGCGCCAGTGTCGAGCAGGAAGTCGGCGGGCGGGGCGCCGTTGACCGACACCTTGATCCACACATGGCGCGTGCCGTAGCGGAACGGAATGCGTGCGATGCCCTTGGTCTTGAGCCACGCGACCGACTGGCCGCGGCTGGCCGGCGACGCGAACAGGCCCGGGTCGAACGGCTCGTTCACCCACAGCGAATCGACGGCGAAGTGGTCGGGCGTCGGGCTCGCGTCATGCTCGTCCCACACGATCGCCTCGGTCCGAGTCGGCCGCCGCCTTCCTTCATCGCGCGCAGGCGCCCGCCGATGCGGCGGTAGTCGGACATCCAGGAGTCGGCCTCGCGCTGGTCGATGTGGACGGTCATCCGGCGCAGCAATCCCGTCGTGGTGCTGAACCACAGTCGGCGGGGCGAGCCGACCGGCGGCGTCACCTCGATCGAGCGGAACTCCTCGCCGTTCTTGAACGACGACGTCATCGCCATCACCTTGCCGCCGCCCTGACCGGGGCGGGCCACATCTCGGTCGCGAAGTAGGCGTCGCTGCGCGTCTGCTCGAGCTCCTTGCCGTCGAGGATCGTGACCTTCTTGGACGCGAGGTCGGTGCGCCACCCGGTCGTGCCGTCGAATCCGGTGCGCATGCGCACGGTGCCGAGTGAGACACGGGTCACGATCCGGTCGGGGAGCGCCGCCCACTGTTCGAAGCTGCCCTTCAGGTCCATCGCGCGCACGCGACCCTTGACATGGATGGTCGTCGTTCTGCCGCGAGCGCCCCGGCGCCGCCGGTGGCCTCGACGTAGCGGTCGATGATCGCCTGGGCCGCGGGCGAGATGGAGGCTTGCGCCGGCGCCGCGAGGTGAACATCACGCCGCCGAGGACGTGGAGTGCGGCGAACACGGGACGACGCATGGCAGACGTCTCGAAGGCCAAGGAGCGCGGGTCGCGGGGTGCGACGCCGTCGACCAACGTTATCTGACGCCGGGGACGCGGACGTGAGGTCCAAGGGGCGAGTCGAGGCACATGCGCCCGACCGGCGACGTCTCGCGATGGAAGGAAAGGGAGGGAGGGCCTCGAGGGCACCGGCGCACGCGACGGGCGCGGAAGCGCCCGCCGCGCTCCCTGCCAGTCGCGCCGGCGTTCACTCTCCGAGCGAACCGAAGTCCGCCCTGAAGCGGAACGGATGAAGCATCCCAGGCGCTCGCCGGCGTCCCGACCGCACGGCGAAAGTCACCTCGACCCGAGCCGCCAAAACCCTCGGAGGCCGGCGATCGGCTCACAGGAGTAGGACCGGAAGGGGTCGAAAGAATCACAACGAACCCAAATTCGGTCCAGGCGCCGCCGCCAGGGCCTTGGCGCTGAGCAGCTTGGGCGCTAGGCTCTATGTCGTGCGAGTGCGGTTGCTCGCCCCTGCCAAGCGGCGAAGGGTAACCGCACGCCCGATCGCGCGTGATTTCGACCCCGAAGGCTGGTCCCATTCGATGACGGACACGTCGTCCCACGACACCCTGACGAACAGCTGGCGGCAGCGGCAGTTCGCGACGGGCAGGACCCGCCGGCCGCGCGGCCGCCTCGCAGCTCTTGGGGCGGTATCAGCGACGCGTTTACCTCTGGTGTCGTCGCTATGTTCGCGATCCGGAGCGCGCGATCGATCTCGCGCAGGAGGTCCTGTTGAGCGCGTTTCGAGCCCTCCTGTCCTTCGAGGGCCGCTCGCGATTCTCGTCGTGGCTGTTCGCGATCGCGCGCACTCGTTGCCTGAACGCGGTGGCGTCGCCGGGATTGCTGTGCGATCCCGACGTCGAGCTGGACGGATTGCCGGCCAGCGAGCAGCCGCCCGACGAAGAGTTGGAGGCGCTGGAGGACGAAGAGCGCGTGCGCCGGCTCCTGCTCGAGCACCTCGACCCCGAAGAGCGCGAGGCACTGTGGCTGCGCTGCTTCGAACGCATGCCGGTCGACGAGATCGGCCGCCTCATGCGGCTCGAGAACGCGTCCGGGCGCACGTGGTCTGCTGCAGCGCGCGCGCGCCAGCTGCGCGCGGCGCTCGCGCAACGCGTATCGGAGACCCACTCATGACGACCCCGCCTCCCGGCTGCGTCGACGCCGACGTCATCGAGCTCGTCCTGCGCCTACCGCAGGATCATCCGCGCTGGCGGCACCTGCGCGAGTGCCCGCTGCTGCCGCGCACTGCTCGATTCGTACCGCTCGTTCGTCGACGGACAGACGGCGATCGCCGTGGCCGAGATCGAGACGGCGGACGCGCGGAATCGGCTTGGCGCTGGCGCACGCGATCGGCGTTGCCCCGCGCGCCAGGGTCGCTGCCGCGAGCGCGACGCGACCGCTGTGGCTCGAATGGCTGCACGCAGCCGGCGGTGCGTCCCGCGATGGCCGCGGTCGCGCTCGGCTCGCGCTGCTCGCCGCGGCGCTGCTGGCCGCCGCACGACCGAGCGACATTCGGCGACGCTCCCTCCGCCGCTCGTGGCGGTGAGACCCCGGCGGCCGACGACGTCACCGCGACCGCGGGCACGATCGCGATCCGCGAGCCGCGCTGGCGCCGACGGCGTCGCGCTGAGCTGGCAGCCGTGGCCGGGCGCCGATCGTTACGAGGTCCGATCTCTATTCCGGCGGGCTCCAGCCGCTGTGGCTCGCCCTGACCGTCGACACCACGATGTTCATCGCGCGCGGCGAGCTGCCCTCTCGGGCCACGGGGCGAACGCTTCAGGCGCGCATCTACGCGTATGCGGGCGCGTCGGCGGTGTCGGCGTCCCCGATGGTCTCGATCACGGCGGCCGAGGACGACGAGATGATCGTCGGCCGCGGCGCGTCCTTCTCGCTCTCGCCTCCTCGATCCTCGGCGCCCCCGCAGCCCTCGCGAGCCGCCCGCGACCGCCGGCGCCCGAGCACTCGGCGCGTTCCTGCCGGCCGGTCTCCGCAACCCCGCGCCCGGACTGTCGTCGAGCGTCGGCGACGGCGTCGGCGGCACGATCGTGGTGCCGGAGTGAGCTGCGCGGCGACTTCTATCGCGTCGTTGGGCAGCGGATGAACGCCGCCGGCCAGCCGCAGTGGAACGCGGTCTGGCGTGCCTGCTGTGCACCGTCTCGAGCTTCCAACGTTTCCCGAGGTCGTGAGCGACGGCGCCGGGCGGCGCGATCGCGGCGTGGGAGGACACGCGCGCGAGCACGACGCGAGATCTACGCACAGCGCGTCGGCCCGACAGGGAACGCTGATGTGGACCGGCCCCAGATCGCCTGTGTGCACCTCCACGAACCCGCGTCAGGCATCGGGCTCGCCATGATCGGCGACGGCTCGGGCGGCGCGATCGTGACGTGGTCCGACTTCCGCGGCCCCACGTTCGACATCTACGCGCAGCGGCTCGCCTCCACCGGCGCCGCGCAGTGGACGACGAACGGCGAGCCGGTGTTCGTCGGCGCCGGCGAGCAGCAGAACCCGGGGATCGCGACCGACGGCGGGCACGGCGCGATCATCGCGTGGGAGGGACATGGCGACCGGCGGCGGCGACCTGCGCGCACAACGCATCGACGCCACGGGCACGGCGCAGTGGAGCGCGGGCGGCGAGCTGGTGCGGCGCGCCGCAGCTCAGGGCGCCGTCGTCGCCACCGACGACGGCTCAGGCGGCGCGGTGTTCGCGTGGGAGGACGTGCGCACGGGCACGACCGACGTGTACGCGCAGCGCGTCGACGGCGCGGGCGCGATGCAATGGGCCGCGAACGGCATCGTCGTGTGTGGGGCCAGCAGCTACCAGTTCGCGCCCGCGATCGCCTCCGACGGGCAGGGCGGCGCGATCCCTGGCCTGGACCGATCTGCGGCGCTGGCCGCGGGCGTGTACGCGCAGCGCATCGACGCGACGGGTGCCGCGTCGTGGACCGCGGACGGCGTGAAGGCAACGAACGGCGCTGTCTTCCAGGAGAAAGCGGCGATCGTTTCCGACGGCGCGGGCGGCGCGATCGTGGTGTGGAGCGACTGCGCACCACGACCACCACCGGCGGCGATCTCTACGGCCAGCGTTTCGACGCCGCCGGCGCGCGGCAGTGGTCGATCGCCGGGACCGCGCTGTGCACCGCCGAAGGCTCGCAGACCGAGCATGCGCTCACGCCGGACGGCGCGGGCGGCGCGATCGTCGCGTGGCTCGACTACCGCTCGCTCGATCCGGATCGCTACGCGCAGCGACTGAACGCCGCAGGCCAGCCGCAATGGGCGCCCAACGGTTCGGGGCTCCTCATAGCACCCGGCCGACAGCAGCAGGTCTCGGCGGTGTCCGACGGCGCGGGCGGCGTATTCCTGGCGTGGTTCGAGAAATGGGCGGTGAGTACTTCCCGGTCATCCGGCGCTACGCGCCGGACGGACGACCGGCGTGGCCGCTCGTGCTGCTGAGCGGATCGCCCGCGGTGTTCCTCGAATCCGCGCTGGTGCCCGATGGAGCCGGCGGCGCGATCTTCGCCTGGACGCGCGGCGCGACGCGCGCCGATCTCTACGCGCAACGCGTCGGGCCCACGGGCGCCACGATGTGGGCGGAAACGCCGCCACCGTGTGCACGTCGCCGTCGCCGCAGCAGAACCTCGTCGCCGCCGCCGACGGCGCGGGCGGCGCGGTGTTCGCGTGGGTGGACGATCACCAGAACAGCGAGACGCGAGTCTACGCCCAGCGCATCGCGGCGAACGGCGCCGCGGCGTGGGCGATGAACGGCATCGGCGTGTGCAACCTCCAGGGCGGCCAGCTCCCACCGGCCATCGCGACGGCGCCCGCGCAGGGTGCGGTGCTGGCGTGGTCGGACTTCCGTGACGGCCCCGCGCACGTGTTCGCGCAGCGCCTCGACGGCACCGGCACGCGTGCGTGGGCGGAGGAGGGCGTGCGCGCGTGGAGCGCGGCCGCGGAGCATGCGGTGCGCCGGTCGCGGTCACGGACAGCGCCGGCGGCGTGATCCTCGTCGAGGCGCGACGCGCGCACCGGCGATCCTGATCTTTTCGCGCAGCGGCTCGACGCGACCGGTGCACCGCAGTGGACGACGCTCGGGGTTGGCGTGTGCACGGCGAACGGCGATCTCGACCTCCCGCGCTGCCTGGACGACGGCGCCGGCGGAGCGTTCGTCGCGTGGCAGGACCTGCGCGGTCCCAACCCGGATGTGTTCGCGCAGCACCTCGACGCGACCGGCGCCGGGCAGTGGGCGGCCGACGGCGTCAGCGTCAGCGACGATCCCGGCGACCAGACCGGGCCGCTGCTCGTGCGCGACGGCCAGGGGTGGCATCGTCGTCGGCTGGACCGGCGGCGCCTATCCCGACTTCGATCTGTCAGCGCAGCGGCTGAACGCGAGCGGGGTCGCGCAGTGGACATCCGCCGGCGCGCTGGTGTGCGGGCACTCGTCGATCCAGCGCGAGCCCGCGAGCGCACCGGACGATGCGGGCGGCTTTTTACATGACGTGGCAGGATCGCCGCACGCCCACGGAAGATCTCGTGTACGCGATGCACCTCACGCCGACCGGAGCGCAAACACCGGGATGGGCGACCGACGGACGACCGGAACGCAGCTTGCGCTCGCGGTGCTCGACGTCACCAGCGAGCGCGTGCACCTCGTGTGGAGCGGGGCCGAATCGAGCGCACCGGCGACGATCGAGCGCTGGAGCGCCGATGCCGATTGGCGGCCGATCGCGTCCGTCGCCGCCGACGCGGCGGGGCGCATCGTCTACGACGATCGCGCGATCGCGGCCGGCGAGCGCTACGGCTACCGCCTGATCGTGCGCGAGTCCGGCGGCGCCGACCGCGTCGTCGGCCCGTGTGGGCAGACGTGCCCGTCGCCGATCGTCTCGCCCTCGAGGGTGCGCGGCCCAACCCCGCGGTCCGCGACCTCGACATCGCGTTCACGCTCCCGTAGCCATGAGCCCGCGACGCTCGAACTGGATCGACGATGCGCCGGACGGTGCGTCGCCGCGCGCGAGGTCGGGAGCCTGGGACCCGGACGGCACCTTGTTGCGCCTCGGCGACGGCGTGTCGCCCGGCGTCTACTGGGTGCGGCTCCGCCAGGGCGATCGCACCGAGCGCGCGCGCGTCGGCGTCATCCGCCTGACCTCGGGCGCCGCCGCGCTTGAGCCTAGCGTGGCGACGCCCGATGAGGACGCGGGCTCGATGCCCGCCCGCCGTCAGTGGACCGACGGCTTTCGCCGCCAGCTTGCCCCACACCTCGACGAGCCGCTTGTCGCGTCCGCAGCCCTCGCGGTACGACGCGTAGCGCACCGGATCCTTCTTCCAGAAGTCCTGGTGGTATTCCTCGGCGGGATAGAACTTCGTCGCCGCGACGAGTCTGGGTCACGATCGGCTTCTTCAAGACCTTCGACGCCTCGATGTCACGCTTGCTCTGATCGGCGAGCCGGTGCTGTGTCTCGTCGTGGTAGAAGATCGCGCTGCGGTACTGGTTGCCGTGGTCGCAGAACTGCCCGTTCGCCTGCGTCGGGTCGATGCTGTGCCAGAAGATGTCGAGCAGCTTCGCGTACGTGACCTTCGACGGGTCGAACGTGATCTCGACCGATTCCGCGTGCCCCCGTGCCCCCGCGCTCACCTCTTCGTACGTCGGGTTGAGCTTCTGCCCGCCGAGTGAACCCCGACACCACCGACACGATACCCGGCCGCTGCTCGAAGTCGGTTTCCACGCACCAGAAGCATCCACCCGCGAACGTGTCGCGGTTTGAGCGCTGCTTTGGCCGGCGCCGCGGTGGTGCGGTCGCAGGCTTGGACGTCGCCGGCGGCTTCGGGGCCGTCGAGGCGGCGAAGCGCGCTATGCCGGGAACGAGGATCGCGGACACGAGCAGGGCGACGAGGTGACTCGAGCGTTCCAGAACGCATGGGAACTCCGTACGGGGGTCGGGCGATGTCGCTGAGATGGCGCGAATCGGCAAACGTTTCGAACTTGTTGTGTGGGCGTGAGCAGAGCGACGGTCACGTCGTGAATACTTCCGAGCCGGACTCCGTGTGACCGTCGAAGACGTATCAGATCGCGTTCACGTGCGCGCTCAACAACTCCTGAAATTCTCGCGCGTGCAGGGGCGCGCGCCGGAGTCGCGCACCAGCGCCCGCTTCAAGTTCTCGAGCAAAGGCCTGGCGCTCGTGCGTGAGCCCGCGGGGCACCTCGAACGGGGCTTCGGGGGCGTTCCGACGAGGAAATCCCACAACGTGGCCGCGAGCTGGTAGAGATCGGTGGCGACCAGTCGACGTGCCGCCCGGCACCCACTGCTCGGGGCCGTGTAGCCCGCGGTCCCCGCGTGCTCGAGCCGCTGAGCGCGCTCTTCGGGCGCGATCACGCCCGACAGTCCGATCAGTCCGCCAGCTTCGCGCGCTCGAGCGTGGCGTCGACGAGACACGTTCCCGGGCTTGATGTCCAAGTGGAGCAACGCCCTGCCGGTGCGCGTAGTCGACGCGCTTCGCACAGCTGGAGCCCGATGCCGATCACGGACGCGACCGACAACAACGATTGCCCCGCGTCCGCGATCACGCGCTCACCCGTATTCCACGGCAAGTACTCGCTCGCGAGGAACGGGACCGCGACGATCGGACGCATCGTAGTGGTGGACGCGGACGATCGAGGGATGGTCGAGGCCCTGAGCGACCGCCGCCGCGCTCGCGCAGTCCGGTCAGCGTCGACCCGCTCGGGACGCACGATCCTGATCGCGAGGTTGCGACGCAGAATCAGATCCCACGCGAGGTGAACGATGCCGAGGCTGCCGCGCCCGAGCTGCTCGAGCAGGACGTATCGCCCGACGAGCACCGGGCGCACGCCTGGGTCGATCGGGTCGAAGCCCATGAAGCGCGGCGGCGGATCGTCGCTCGCGGCGGCCGGCTTCCGCGACGCCGGGGCCTCCGCCGCCTTCTTCGACGTGAGCTTCGCGGCCGCGTCCATTTGGGCAGCGGGGAAGCGACCGGTGGGCGCCTTGGCGGCGCGCACGCGCCGGAGTCTCCGCAGGTGTCTGCTCAGCGGCGCGCGCACGCTCGATCTGGACCTCCCGCACGATCGTCTCGAACGCCTTGGGATCGACGAGCGGGAACATGACGAGCTTGAGCTCGGTTCCGTTCGCGACGTGATCGGCCAGCGCCTCGATGATGAGACGGGTCGTCGCCTCGGGCGTCAGGCTCAGTCGCGCCCGACACGGCCACGGAATCGCGAGCGTGTGTGCACGCAGCACCTCCCGCGCGTGAACAAGCGGGCAGCCACGTCGCGCACGATGCGCTCGGTGGGTCGGATGCCGCGCTCCCAATCCGCGGTGATGGCGTGAAACACGTAGCGCGCGGCGAGGCGCCCCGCACCCGAGACGGCGACGTCGCCGACCTGGAGCGGCAGCAATCGACGCGCGGCCCCGCGCAGCCGTCGCTCGCCATGCGTCGCACCGCGGCGGACACCGTGCCTGTCATCGACAGGCGCGTGTCGTCGCTGGAGACGATCGCGTCGAGCTGTCCGTGCGCGAGGATCGCTTCGAGAGGTTCGTGCATCGCGGCGACGTGGACTCCACCGTCGCCGACAAGAAGGACGAGGGGACTTGGCATTGCGGCGCTCCGATGCGTCTGCACTTGGGTGCGGCGGCATTGTACGACGACTGGCCCGGCCGTCGCCAGCCTCGGTAGCCGGCCGGAAACGCGGGGGCTAAGCGGCGTCGCCGCAGCGCCTCCGGGCGCTTGCGCCGCTCGGTCGCGCTGTTATTGTGTGCCGCGCTTCCACGGTGTCCTCGGTGCCACGCGGAGGGCGACGTCGTCGCGTCCTGGAACTGGCGGCTCATCATCATCGGCGCAGTGATCATCCTCGTCGAAGTCTCGCTCGGTGGGTTCGCGGGGTTCGATCTCGTGCTGATCGGCTTCGGCGCTCATGCTCGGCGGCGGCATCGGCCTGCTGCTCGACAACACTCGGTCGGCCTGCTGGTCGCCAGTGCTTATGTGCCTGCTCTACGTCGCCGTCGGGCGACGCTTGGTGCGTGCGCGGCTCAAGCCGGCGAAGAGCACGCCTTCGAACGTCGACGCGTTGATCGGCGCGCAGGGCACGGTGACGCAGCGCATCGCCCCGTTCGCGCCGGGCCAGGTGAAGGTGCGGGACGAAGTGTGGCGCGCGGAGGTCGCTCCCGGCGCGACCACGCCGATCGAGCCGGGTGCCGTGGTCACCGTCGCCGGCGTCAGCGGCGCCACCCTTCAAGTGAGGTAAGCCTGATGGCCCAGCTGTCGATGGTCCTGCTCGTCCTCGTCCTGTTCATCGCCCTGTTCGCGCTCGCCCGCTCGGCGCGCGTCGTCGCCCAGTACGAGAAGGGCCTGGTCCTGCGGCTCGGCCGCTACCGCGCCACCGTGGACTCCGGGCTGACGTTCCTGGTCCCGGTCATCGAGGACATGATCAAGGTGGACATGCGCGAGCGCGTCATCAACGTCGAGCCGCAGAAGGTCATCACCAAGGACAACGTCGTCGGTGACCGTGGACGCCGTGATCTACTACCGCATCAGCGATCCGGTGAAGGCCACGTTCGAGGTGCAGAACTTCGCCTACGCCGCCACCACGCTCGCCCAGACCAACCTGCGCAACCTGATCGGCGACAAGTCGCTCGACGAGACGCTCGACCGCGCGCGACACTGATCAACGCCAACCTGCGCAACGTGCTCGACGAGGCGACCAACACCTGGGGCGTCAAGGTGACGCGCGTCGAGGTGCAGAAGATCGACCCGCCCGCCGACATCACCGAGGCGATGTCGCGCCAGATGAAGGCCGAGCGCGACAAGCGCGCCAACATCCTCGAGGCGGAGGGCGTCAAGCAGGTCGCAGATCCTCCAGGCCGAGGGCGTGCGAGCAGTCGGAGATCCTGAAGGCCGAGGGCGACGCGCAGGCGCAAGATCACTGCGGGCGCACGGCCGAGGCCAAGGCGATCGAGATGGTCTCGAACGCGGCCGAGCAGTTCTTCAAGGAGCGCGCCGAGGTGAGCAAGCGGCTCGACGTGCTCAACCACGTGCTCGCGCAGCAGACCAAGTTCATCGTCCCGGCGGGCTCCGATCTGGTGAACGTGCTCGGGCTGGACGACAAGAACGTGGTGCCGGTGAAGAAGTAGTGAGGTGGGCGGGGAGTCAAGAATAAGAAGAAGTTCGCCGCGTCACTCTGTCACAACATGCCGCACGGCATGTTGGGCCGATTGCGCAAACGACCACTGCCAGGCGGTAGAGCGCCGGTCTCAGCTCAGCGCGTCCGCCAGCACCGTCGCGCGGTTCTTGCTCACCTCGAAGAATCCGCCGGAGATCGCTTAGCGTCTCCGTCGTGCCGCCGGGGAGGCGGTACGTGAGCGTCCCGCTCGCGAGCGCGGTGACCAGGGCGGCGTGGTTCGCGAGCACCCCGAGGTAGCCCTCGGTGCCGGGGACCTGACGTACTCGACCTCACCCTCGAACGCCGTCTTCTCGGGCGTCAGCACCGACAATGTGAACGTGTTCGCCACTCGAGCTGCCTCCGATCAAGAACCACTGGTGCCGTCGTCGCCGACGTCACGCCGTCGCCATCATCTTCTCGCCGGCCGCCACGACCTCGTCGATGCTGCCGCGCATGTAGAACGCCTGCTCGGGGAGCTCGTCGAGCTCGCCGTTCAAGATCTTCTTGAAGCCCTGGATCGTGTCCTCGAGCTTCACGTACTTGCCCGGCGTGCCGGTGAACGCCTCGGCGACGAAGAACGGCTGCGACAGGAAGCGCTCGATCTTGCGCGCGCGCTGCACCGTCACCTTGTCGTCCTCGGACAGCTCGTCCATGCCGAGGATCGCGATGATGTCCTGGAGATCCTTGTAGCGCTGCAGCATCCTGCTGCACGCGCGCGCGCGACGGTGTAGTGCTCCTCGCCGACGATCTGCGGGATCGAGAATGCGCGACGTCGAGCCGAGCGGATCGACGGCCGGGTAGATGCCGCTGCTCGACGATCGCGCGGTCGAGCACCGTGGTGGCGTCGAGGTGCGAGAACGCCGTGGCCGGCGCCGGGATCGGTGAGGTCGTCGGCGGGCACGTAGATCGCCTGCACCGACGTGATCGAGCCCTTCTTGGTCGAGGTGATGCGCTCCTGGAGCGCGCCCATCTCGGTCGACGAGCGTCGGCTGGTAGCCGACCGCGCTCGGCATGCGGCCGAGCAGCGCCGACACCTCGGAGCCCGCCTGCGTGAAGCGGAAGATGTTGTCGACGAAGAACAGCACGTCCTGGCCGCGCTCGTCGCGGAAGAACTCGGCCATCGGTCACGCCGGTCAGGCCGACGCGCAGGCGCGCGCCCGGCGGCTCGTTCATCTGGCCGAACACCATCACCGTCTTCGCGATGACGCCCGACTCGGTCATCTCGCGGTAGAGGTCGTTGCCCTCGCGCGTGCGCTCGCCCACGCCGGCGAACACCGAGAAGCCGCCGTGCTCGGTGGCGATGTTGCGGATCAGCTCCTGGATGAGCACGGTCTTGCCGACGCCGGCGCCGCCGAACAGGCCGACCTTGCCGCCCTTCTGGTACGGCGCGAGCAGGTCGACGACCTTGATGCCGGTCTCGAAGATCTGCCGTCGTCGTCGACTGCTCGTCGAACGGCGGGCGCCGAGCGATGGATCGGGATACGTCTTCTCGAACTGGACGGGGCCTTTGCCGTCGATGGGCTCGCCGAGGAGGTTGAAGATCCGACCCGAGGCATCCCTCGCCCACCGGCACCGAGATGGGCGCGCCGGTGTCGACCGCGGCCATGCCGCGGACGAGGCCGTCGGTCGAACTCATGGCGATGCAGCGCACGACGTTGTCGCCGATGTGGAGCGCCGCCTCGACGGTGAGGTGGATGCCGCGCTCCTTGTCCTCGATCTTGATCGCGTTGAGGATCTTGGGCAGCTTGCTCCGGATCGAAGGCCAAGTCCACCGTGGGCCCGATCACCTGCACGACTCTTCCTGCGCTCATGCTCGACTCCTCTCCTCGCCACGCGGGTGGCGCATGTCGCCCGCACACGCGAGGGGGCGTTATTTCAGCTCGGTGAATCCACGATTGGGCAGAAGGACCGGATGTGAGTAATTCAGTAGAAACGTCACTTGAGCGCCTCCGCTCCGCCCACGATCTCAGCCAGCTCCTTGGTGATCGATGCCTGGCGCAGCCGGTTGCGCTGAAGCGTGAGCGCGTCCACCAGCTCGCCCGCGTTCTTGCGCGCCGAGCCCATCGCGACCATCCGCGCGCCGTGCTCGGACGCGAGAGCATCCGCCATCGCCGAATACAGCTTGGCGGTGGCGTAGCGCGGCAGCAGCTCGGCGAAGATCGACTCGGCGTCGGGTTCGAAGATCGCGTTCGCTGTCCTTGGCTTGCGGCTGTCGCGCGCCGACCGGCAGGAACGTCGGTGAGCGCGCCGTGTGAGCGCGTTGACGAAGCTGCGTGTAGCTGGACCTCCACGCGATCCACCTCGCCGCCGACGTAGAGGTCCGATCAGTTCCTTCGTCAGCTGTGCGAGCGAAGTCGAGACTCGCTTCGGCCGGAAGGTCCGCGTAGTGCGCGCCAGCACCGGGTAGCGGCGTCGGCGGAAGTAGTCTCGCGGCCCGCTTGCCCACGCACACGAGCTGGAGCGAACCGGGCGCCGCCTCCCGCAGACGATGCTCGGCGGCGCGGACCAGGCTTCGCGTTGTAGGCGCCGGCGAACCCGCGGTCCGACGTGACGATGACGAGCGCCGTGGTCTTCACCTCGCGCGCGCGCAGCAGCGGGTGATCGAGATCGCCCGCCGCTCCCGACAGGTTCGCCAGCATCTCGCTGATCTTCTTGGAATAGGGCCGAGCCGCGCAGCGCGCGCGCCTGGGCGCGGCGCAGCTTCGCGGCCGCCACCATCTCCATGGCCTTGAAGATTTGCTGCAGGCCCTTGATCGAGCGGATGCGGCGGCGGAGGACCTGCGAGCGATGCCATCGAACGCTATGCCTTGAAGGTGCGCCTTGAACTGTTTGCACGCCTCGTGCAGGCGCGGCTCGTCCTTGTCGAGATCGCCTTGTTCGTGCGCGACGTTGTGCGCGACCTCGGATAGGTCTTGTCCATGAAAACCAGGAACTCCTTCTCGAACTTGCGCACCGCGTCGGCCGGCAGGTCGTCGAGGTAGCCGTTGCGTGCCGGTGAAGATCGAGATGACCTGGCTGCTCGACCGGCATCGGGCTCGAACTGTCCCTGCTTGAGCAGCTCGACCATGCGCTCGCCGCGCGTCAGCTGCGCCTGCGTCGCCTTGTCGAGATCGGAGCCGAACTGCGCGAACGCGGCCGAGCGCGCGGTACTGCGCGAGGTCGAGGCGCAGCGCGCCCGGCGACCTGGCGCATCGCCTTGATCTGCGCGTTGCCGCCGACGCGCGACACCGAGATGCCGACGTTGATCGCCGGCCGCACGCCGGCGTAGAACAGGTCGGTCTCGAGGAAGATCTGCCCGTCGGTGATCGAGATGACGTTGGTCGGGATGTAGGCCGACACGTCGCCGGCCTGCGTCTCGATGAACGGCAGCGCGGTCAGCGAGCCGCCGCCCATGGCGTCCGACAGCTTGCACGCGCGCTCGAGCAGCCGCGAGTGGAGGTAGAACACGTCGCCCGGGTACGCCTCGCGGCCCGGCGGGCGGCGCAGCAGGAGCGACAGCTGCGCGGTAGGCGATCGCGTGCTTCGACAGGTCGTCGTACACGCACAGCGCGTGGCCACCCTGATAGGTGAAGTACTCGCCCATCGCCACGCCCGGCGTAGGGCGCGAGGTACTGGAGCGGCGCCGCCTCGGACGCCGACGCCGACACGACGATCGTGTACTCCATCGCGCCGTGCTTCTCGAGCGTCGCGACCACCGCGGCGACGGTCGATTCCTTCTGGCCGATCGCGACGTAGACGCAGATGACGTTCTGACCCTTCTGATTGATGATCGTGTCGAGCGCGATGGCCGTCTTGCCGGTCTGCCGGTCGCCGATGATCAGCTCGCGCTGGCCGCGGCCGATCGGGATCATCGCGTCGATGGCCTTGATGCCGGTCTGGAGCGGCTCCTTCACCGGCTGGCGCTCGATCACGGACGGCGCGTTGGACTCGATGTTGCGGAACTCGTCGGCCCCGATCGGGCCCTTGCCGTCGACCGGCTGGCCGAGCGCGTTCACGACGCGCCCGATCATCGCCTTGCCCACCGGCACCGAGGCGATGCGGCCGGTGCGTTCGACCCGGTCACCTTCCTTGATGGCCTTGTCCGAGCCGAACAACACCGCACCCACATTGTCTTCTTCGAGGTTCAGCACCATGCCCGTCACGTCGCCCGGGAACTTGAGGAGCTCGCCGGCCATGGCGTCCTCAAGGCCCCACAGGCGCGCGATGCCGTCGCCGACGGAGAGCACCGTGCCCACGCTCTTGGTCTCGAGCTTGGCCTCGTAGCGTTCGAGCTCCTGCGCCAGGATGGCGCTCACTTCTTCCGGTCGAAAGGACATGGGTGAGAACCCTTTTCGGTGAGGGGTGGCGTCGCGTGACGTGGCGCGGACGGAGCGTGCGCCCCGCGCGCCGTGGCGGCCCGCGACTCCGCTAGACGGACACGTCCATCAGCTGCTGCTCGATCGCGTCGAGCAGGCTCCGCACGGAGCGGTCGATGACGTGATCGCCGATGCGAACCATCGCGCCGCCCAACAGGCGCGGGTCGACGTCGGTGCTCAAACGGATCTTCGACTTCGTGTAGCGCTCGAGCTCGACGTGCAGCCGCCTGAGCTCGGCGTCGGGCACCGGCACCGCGCTCGCGAGCTGCGCGCGCTGGATGCCCTGCTGCTTCTCGACCAAGCGCCTCGAACTCGTGGACGATGATCTCGAACTCCTTCAGCCGCGTCTTGCGCAGCAGCAGGTCGATGAACAACGCCACCGAGCGCAGGCACCGCTTCTCCAGCACCTGGAGGATCACGTCGCGCTTGTCCGCAGAGCAGCACGAGCGGCGAGTCGAGCAATCGCCCCACCGGCGTGCCGGGGCGAGGACCTGCCACATGCCCTTCAAGTCGTCGAGCGCCTGCGCCGTCTCCTTGCGCTTCTCCGTGACGATGAAGAGCGCGCGGGCGTAGCGGCCGGCGACGGTGGTGTCTTTCAACTCAGCGCTCCGACTTCGTCGATGAACTCGCTCAACGAGCTTCCGCTGCGACGGCGTCGTCGAGCTTCTGGCGCAGGATCTTCTCGGCGCTCCGCATCGACAGCCGGATCACCTGCTCCTTGAGCAGCTCCTTCGCCTTCTCGCGCTCGCGCGCGATCTCGTCCTCGCGCCCGCGCAATGCGTTCCATCGCGTCCTTCTGGGCCTGTGCGTGGATCTCGCCCGCGACCCGCTGGCCCTCGGCGACGCCGTCCTGGATGCGCAGGCGCCGCCCGACTCGATGCCGCGCAGATCCTGCTCGTACTTCGCCTTGAGCCCGTCCGCCTCCGCCTTGCGACGATCGGCCTCCTGGAACTCGCCGGCGATCTTCTGGCGGCGCGCCTCGAGCATGTGAAGCACCGGCCCCCACGCGAACCTGCGCAGAATCCAGAGCATGAGCAGGAAGCCCAGGATCTGGGTGAGGACTTGCCGGATGTCGATCAGGTTCATGCGTGCTCCTTGGCGCGAAGGGTGCGTCTCATGCGCGCGGGCCGCAACGCGGCGGCGCGACACGAGGGCGCGACGGACGCTTCGGCGCTAGATCTTCCCCGAGAGCAAGAACATGGTGACGAACGCGTAGATCGTGAGCGCTTCGGCGAGCGCCGCGACGATGATCATGTTGAGCTGGATCTTGCCGGCCGCTTCCGGCTGACGGCCGATGGCCTCCATGGCGCCCTGTCCGATGCCGCCGAGACCGATGCCCGATCCGATCGCCGCGAAACCGATGCCGAGGGGAAGGCCGAGTCCGAGTGCCGCGTGGAAATCCATGGAGAACCTCCTTATGAATGTGCGTGTGCGGTTGCGCCTCCGCCCCATGCGCGTGCTCGGCGTGTGCGTGCTCGTCGTGCGGCAGCATGAGGAGGAGGTAGATCGTGCTGAGAACCGTGAACACCAACGCCTGGAGCGTACCGGTCAGCAGCGCCAGGAACATGAACGGCAGCTGGAACGGAATGCCGACAGGCAAGATGGAAGAACGCGCTGACCGTGATGCCGAGGCTGGCGAACGCGACGAGGAGCATGTCCTCGCCGAAGATGTTGCCGAAGAGTCGGCACGCGAGCGAGATCGGCTTCGCCAGCTCGCCCATGACGTGGATCGGGAGCATGAGCGGAACGAGGAACCACGACACGGCGTCCCGCGGGCTTCCCATCAGGTGATCGACGTACCCAATCGGCCCCAGCGAGCGCAGCCCCACCCACTGGACGTAGAGGAACACCATGATCGCGAGCGCGACCGTCGTGTTGAGGTTCGACGTCGGCGAGTCCATGAACGGGATGAGCCCGAACAGGTTCATCGCCCAGATGTAGATGAACAACGTGCCGAGGAACGGCACGAAGCGGGGGCCGTCCTTCTCGCCCAGGATGCCGATGATGAAGTCGTTGAGCCCGCCGACCAGCATCTCGACCACGTTCTGGAGCGGCCCCGGAATGAGCTTGGCCTTGCGCGTGGCGAGGAACGCGACCAGGCAGATGAGCAGCGCGATGAAGATCGCGAAGATCGGCGCCTCGAACTCGTGGAGGAAGTGCGCCCACGGCGCGTTCGGGAACGCGCGCACGAGCACGGTGATGACGTTGGCGAACTTCTGCGGACCCTTGTCCTCCTCGCCGCCGCCGTGCTCGGCCGCTGCGGACTCCGTGGCATGGGCGTCGGTCTCGGCGCCGTGCCCTTCCGCCGATGACGTCGCCTCGGTCTGCTCGCCCGACGCCCTCGCCGGCGCCATCACGCGGGTCGGCACGAGCCACCACGCCAGCACCAGCACGGACACCACGACGAACGCCGCGCGCCATTTGCTCGCGACCATCGCCTTCCACGCCCGCGACTCCAGCAGCAACATCGACGCCGCCTTGAGCACCATGACCACGAACGGCACGACGAAACCTAAGAGCAGCATCAGCGGCGGCATCAGAAAGAGCAGCGCACCGCCGGCGCCGAACAAGAGCGTCATGCCGGCGATGGCGACGGCGGCGCGCGATACCGCCGGGCGCGTCCCGCGGTCGGGTCCGGTGATGGCGACGACCAGTCTCTCGAGCAGCGCGAAGTTGACCAGGGACCACGCGACGCCCAGCCCAATCGCGCCGCCCGCGGCGAGGCCGGAATAGGTCGCGCCGAGCAGGCTCGCGACGACGCCGAGCCCGATCGAGCTGCGGCGAATCCGGACCAGGAACTCGAGACCCATGGTGAAGGGGAGGTGCGATCCGATCAGGATCGGCGCGACCCGTTCTTCTCCCCTCTTCTTCTTCTGCTTGTGCGCGGCGGTAGATCAGATAGGTCTCACGCGCTCCCGCCCCGAACCCCAGCAGCAAGCCGAGGATCGTGAGCCAGGGGGACGTGTGGAACCGTCGATCGAGCCAGTTGCCGAGGAAAAACCCACCAGTGGCGAGACGATCAAGAGCGTGGGGATCGCCAGCAACAGCCCGGCCGACCTCAACTCCCGGAAACGGGGGTCCTTGTCGCCCGGAACGGTCATATCGCGAGCCCCTTACGACGCCTGGTGGCGCGCTTGGCCTCGCGCGCACCTATGCACCCGAGGTCCAATCGGACCGGGAATTTAGGGAAGCGCCGACACCGGTCAAACGACGTGGTGTCAATTCTCGGGGGCGCGTGATGGCGCTTGGCGCGGCCGGCCCCTCCTCATTATTGTGCCCGCCCGTGGCAACCCGTTCGACGCAGCCACGTCGAGGTCTACGTGTTCCGCCGTCGCGGGCGCAGCGTCGAGTTCTTGGCGCTGCGCCGCTCGCGCGATCGGCGCGTGCTGCCTGGCGTGTGGCAGCCCGTGACCGGCAAGCGTGATCGCGGCGAGACGTCGCTCGCCGCGGCGGTGCGTGAGGTCTTCGAGGAGACGGGACTGCGTCCGAAGCGTTGGTGGGCGCTCGAAGAGCTCACGATGTACATCGAGGCCGCGACCGACACGCTCGTCGCGCTGCCGCTGTTCGCGGCCGAGGCGTCGGCGCGCGATGCGGTCGTGCTGTCGGAAGAGCACGAGGACCGCGCGTGGCTGTCGGCGGGCCGCGCCGGCCAGCGCTTCCTGTGGGAATCGCAGCGGCGCGGGCTCGACGCCGTTCGACGCGAGATCCTGCGCGGCGGCGGCGCTCGCGCGGGCGCTCGACGTCACCGAGAGCGTCGAAGAATCCCGTCGCGCCTTGCGTCGACGTGCACCCGCGCGGCCGTCGCCTCGGCGCCGCCGTAACGTTCGCACCTAGGGAGGGAGTCGTGGCCAGCATCAGCTCGTTCGACGTCACCACCGGCGTCGACTTCATGGAAGCCCACAACGCCGTCGATCAAGCCACCAAGGAAATCACCCAGCGCTACGACTTCAAGGGCCTCAAGATCACGATCGAGCTGAACCAGAAGGACAAGAAGATCGTCCTCGCCGCCCCGACGACTTCAAGCTCAAGGCCGTGTGGGACGTGCTGCAGACCAAGATGGTGCGGCGCCAGGTGCCGCTCAAGAACCTGAAGCCCGGCGCCGTCGAGCCCGCCGGCGGCGCGACCGTCCGCCAGACGATCGAGATCCAGGACGGTCTCACCGCCGACATGGCGCGCGAGATCGTGAAGGTGCTCAAGGAGGCGAAGCTCAAGAAGGTGCAATCCGCCATCCAGGGCGACACCGTGCGCATCTCGTCCGCGAACAAGGACGATCTGCAGGGAGCGATTCAGCTGCTGAAGGGCAAGGACTTCGGGGTGGAGCTCAAGTTCGAGAACTTCCGGACAAACTAGCGACAACTGAGCTCACTGCTGCGACCTGCAGCACGTTTCAGATCGTTGGAATCTCCAAAGTCCTAATGCCCGTTAATCCGTGTGCTTGCTGAATCACCGGCAGCATTTCGCAAGATGATGAGACAGCTATCAACTGAAGCTCTCGGCCACTCCACGAGCCATGCATGATCTTCGCCGCTCACCATGTGGACCGCGTCGCTTCCGCCGCACTGCTTGCCTCTTGGCCCCTGCCATTCAACGTTACAAGACACGTCACCATCACCGCGAGCACTAACGCGGATCATATATTTGCCGGCAATAACCCGCCTCAACGCGAACAGCACTGCGGGATCGCCAGGTCCCTGTTTAACGTCGGTCTCCGTCACGTCGTACTGCGAGCATTCGGGGATCTCTGCGATTACTCGTTGATCTGACCACTCATTGCGCCTTCCCGTGGGATCCGTAAGCTGCACCGCGACGTTACCGACGATGATGACTCGCGCATACACCGAATCTTGACCAGGAGCAAGGTGTTCAATTGCTACCGAATCTTCGGCTGAGGAGCGCTGTACAACAGCGCTATCAGCCTGTGTGCTCCGGACAGCATTGCGGCCTCTGGGTGACGCACATCCAGACGCCATTGCCAGGACCTGAACGCCCAGGATTGCCAATGCCAGTGAACGCCAATTCACAAAACGAAGTTCGCCGGACCGCAGTCGGCCAGCTAGTACAATCCTATTCGTACCCTGGCACGTCCTTCCCCATCAGCCACTTCTCGAACCACTTCTTGATGTGCTCCTGATTCTGCACGCGGCGTGACGGCGTGCCGCTCCTCGACAGCTCGTGGTTCTCGCCGGGGAAGCGGATCATCACGGTCGGCTTCCGCTGGTACTTGAGCGCGCGGAACATCGCCTCGCCCTGGCCGATCGGCGTGCGCCAGTCTTCCTCGCTGTGGATGACCATGAGCGGCGTCGTGATGCGGTCGGCGAAGCTCACGGGCGAGCGCTCGAGGTACTCCTGCGGGTCTTCGTAGGGCTGCTTCTTGAACCAGTAGGGCAGTGAACATCGCGAAGTCGGCGCTGTACATCATCGACGCCCACTCCGACACGCAGCGCTGGGTGACCGCGGCGGCGAAACGGTCGGTCTGGGTGACGAGCCAGTTCGTGAGTAATCCGCCGCCGCTCCCGCCGGTGACGCCGAGCTTCTTCGCGTCGACGTAGCCGCGCTTGACCACCTCGTCGACGCCGACGAGCAGATCGGTGGCGTCGTCGCCGGGATACTTGTACTGGATGACGTGCGCGAACTCCCAGCCGTAGCTCGTGCTGCCGCGCGGGTTGGTGTAGAGCACGACGTAGCCTGCGCCCGCGAGCTGGTGGAACTCGTGGAAGAAGCCGACGCCGTACGCGGTGTGCGGGCCGCCGTGGATCTCGAGGATGAGCGGATACTTCTTCTTGGGATCGAAGTCAGGCGGCTTCACGATCCAGCCATGGCACTTGGTGCCGTCGAAGCTCGTGTACCAGATCTCCTCGATCTGCCCGAGCGCGATGCCGGAGAGCCACGCGTCGTTCGGACCGTAGAGCTTGGTCGGTTTCGTGCCCGTCACGTCGAAGGCGTACAGATCGCCGGGCCGCTCGAGGCTGCCGAGCGTCATCGCCCAGCGCTTCCCGTCCGGCGTCGACGTGGCCGCGACGACGTCGTTCGCGCGCGGCGTCAGCTCCTTCACCGCGCCGCTCGCGATGTCGATCGACAGCAGCAACGAGGCGCCCTCGCGTGCGCCGCCCACGAGCACCGCGCTCTGATCGGCGTTGAACGCGATCCGCACCTCGCCGCCGCCGCGCGGCGGATGCTGATCGGAGTTGACGCCCTCGCCGATCGCGTAGTCGCGGGTCGCGTTCAGGCGCTTCGGCTTCATCGGCCACGGGCCGGAGAGCAGCAGCACGTCCCATTGCTCGTACGCGTGCGGCACGCCGGCGAGGATGCCGCCGATCACGGCGAACCGGCCGTCCTTGGCCTCGACGAAGCCGAGCACCGGCCCGGCGAAGTCGGCGACCAGCCCCAGCTCGGCGCCGTCGGTCGGCGTCGCGAGCTCGGGCGAGACGGCATAGAGCTTCGAGTCTTCGAGGCCGAACCACGGCTCGTCGCGACGGTCCGATACGGTGAAGATCCGCTTCCCGTCGCGCGACCACTGCGGGGCGCCCTCGGCGAAGCGACCGGTCGTGATCTGCCGCGGCGTGCCGCCTGCGGCCTCGACGACCCACACGTGATCGCGATGTTCGAAGTCGTAGAAGCCGACGTTGTTCTCGCGGAACACCGGCTTCGTGACGACGCGCGCCGGCTCGTTCTTGGGCTTCTTCTTCTCGGGATCGTCGAGCGCCGGGTTGGTGCCGCTGAGGAATGCGATGCGCAGGCCGTCGGGCGACCACGCGGGTAACGACACGCCCTTCTCGAGCGCCGTCAGGCCGAAGCCTCGCCGCCCGTCATCGGCAGCACGTGGAGCTGGCCGGGCTTGACGGCCTCCTTCGCGCGCACGAACGCGATGCGCGTGCCGTCGGGGACCAGCGCGGCTGCGAGTCGCGATCGCCCGACGTGAGCGGACGCGCGTCGCCCCGCGACGTGTCGCCGATCCACAGCGTGGTCCGATACTCGTCGGCCTCGCGATCGACGTGGACGCGCGTGAACGCGACCTTGGTCCCGTCGGGCGAGATCTGCGGATCCGCGATCCACACGAACGCGAGCACGTCGTCCTCGCGCATCGGGCGCTTCGGCGCGGGCTCTCCTTCGCCGATGGGGGCGCCTTCGGTTGCTCCGCGGTGGCCGCTTCGGGGTCGTCATGGTCTCTCCTTGAGTTAGCCGACGGGCTCTCGATCGCCCGAGGGCTCGCACGTCATCGTCACGATCTTTCCAATCAATTGAGGCAGGCGCTCGAACGCGAACGGCGCATGCACGCGCTCACACAGCCCATGGGCGTCGTGCCCCCAGGGTCCGAGGTTCACGACGTCCAGGTCCAAGGCACTCGCGTCGGCCCACGGCAAATGGTATTCGCGCCCGAGGGCGGGCAAGTGCTGCGCGATACCGCCGTACGGCTCCGCGCGCCACGAGGCGTAGCAGGCGTCCGAGATCAGCGGGTAATAGGATCGCACGGACACGCCACGCTCGTCGACGAGCGCCGCGCGGCGGCCCGGCTGAGCGCGCCGTCGCCCGGCGCGGCAGAGGGATAGAAGGGGGGCACGAGCAGGACGACCACCGCCGGCCCGGTGAGCGCGCCCGCCGCGCCAGCTCGCGCAGGCGCTCGAGCGTCGCGGCCCGCGCGTCGAGCCCCGTCATGCCCGGCGGCAACGGATCGTCGGCGATCGACTCTCCCGCCCGTTCGACCAGCTCCGGATACGTCATCACGCACGTCGTGGGGTTCACGTCGAGACCAGGCTCGAAGCTCTCGGGCTCGATCCACGCCGACAACTCCGAGCGGCCCTTGAGCAGCGCCTGCAGCGCGCGGGCCGCCTCGGCCTTGAGGATCACCAACGTGTCGTGGACCGAGCGCGTGAAGGTGAGGACGTTGAACTCGGCCCACGCCTCGAGCGCGGTCTGCACGTTGTACGCGGGCTTGAGGTCGCGCAGCCGCAGCACGACCGGCGGCACGCCGCGATGCCCGTCGTGCGCGTCGACGAGATCGCGGCTCTGCGTCACGCGCGCGGTGATCGCGGCCGCGAGCTGCGCGGCGTCGAGCCCGTCGAACGGCCGGCTCGCGTGCGTCGGGCGCCCGATCACGTAGCACGCGGCCTCGAGCTTGCCCATCAGCCCCAAGTACGCCGCGGGCTCGTTCGAGTAGTCGATGTTGAGCACGCCGACGGGCACGGTCTCTTCGGCGTCGAGCAGCCGGCGCAGCTCATGCAGGGCGGTGATCATGCCGGCGGAATCGTGCTCTTCGTCGGGCGTGGCGACGAACAGCATGCCGCACTCGGGGGCGCGGGCGCGCGTGCGAGCGCCTGCAGCACCGCGACGCCGGCGGCCAGTCCGCTCTTCATGTCGAGTGCGCCGCGCCCGAACATCCACGTTCCCGGGTGGCGCGCCTCGCGGTTCAGATCGGCGAGCGCCGACGGGCCGAACGCGTCGGGTTCTTGGGCGGCGCGCTCGACCAGGCGGCGCCTCAGCGCGGCGCAGTCGAACGCGAGGTCGTTGGAGGAGCCGAGCGACTCGAACTCCGCGACGCCGACGGTATCGTAGTGGCCGAGCACGACGACGCTGCGTCGGCTCCGTCCGCGGCGATGCGCCCATACCACCGGGCGGCCGTCCGCCGTGGGCCATTCGCCGCGCGGGACGTCGGGGAGGAACTCGGCGAGCAGGCGCGCGCAGCGCGTCTCGGCGACCACGTCGGGACTGGCGCTGCGGCAGGCGACGAGACGCTCCGCGATCGCGCGCACGTGCGCGGGGTCGATGGGGAGCGCCATGGGCCCACGGTACCCCACGCGCGAAGGCCCCTCAACCGATGCTAGGATCCGCGCCATGCCGAACGAATGGAGACGAGGCGAGTACATGATCACGACCGACCCCAAGCGCATCGACCTCGACGTCGTGCACGCGACGCTGACCGCGTCGTACTGGGCGACCGGGATCCCGCGCGAGCTGGTCGCCCGCGGGATCGAGCACTCCCTGCCGTTCAGCCTCTACCACGGCGATCGCCAGATCGGCTTCGCGCGCATCATCTCCGACTACGCGACGTTCGCGTACCTCGCCGACGTGTTCGTGCTCCCGGAGCATCGCGGGCGCGGCCTCGGCGTGTGGCTGATGGAGGTCGTCGTCGCGCACCCCACACTGCAGGGCCTGCGGCGCTGGGTGCTGCTCACGCGCGACGCGCACGGCCTCTACCGCAAGGTCGGATTCAAGGAGCTGTCGGCGCCCGATCGCTACATGGAGCTGTGGGAGCCGAACGTGTACACGAAGCCGGGAGGAAGCGGCCCGGCGTCGCCGTAGCTCGCGCCGCGCCGGGAACGAAGCGGTCTCACGATTCGTCCCGTCCCCGCGACGGCTCTAGCGCGTCGTTCCCCACCGCGCCACCGGCTCGAGCACGAGCCGGATCTGCTGCGTGCCGCCCTCGGTGCACACGAGCCGCGGCTCGGCGGAAACGAGCACGAAGCGTTGCTTCGAGCGGGTGTACAGCCTGAGCCGGCGCACGCCGCACGGCGCGGGATGGATCTCGAACGCGCGCGGCGAGCCCATGAACATCTCGACTTGCGCGGCGATCTCGGGCACACCTTCGATCGCGACCACGACCTGCGTGCGGCTCGTGAGGGGCCGGTCCGACTGCACCTCGACCGTGCCGCGGATCGTGCAGTCGCACAACGGCACGTTCGTCTCGACCTCGCCCGATTCGGCCGGGCCCGCCGACGGTATGGGATGCGGCTCGCCGCCCGGCTTAGGCGGCGTCGCCGGCACCTGGCTCTCCGGCAGCGGCGCCGTTGCTGCCGACGCCCGAGGTCGGCGTCACGCGCGAGGTCACCGGCTGAGCGTCGGATCGGTCGCGGGCCCTGCCGCGCGTGCCGTGTCGCTCGACGCGACCGGATCGCCGGGCGCGGGCTTCGCGGTCGTCGTCGAGGTCGGCGGCTTCGACGCGCCGCTCGACGTCGCGGCGCTGGAGGTCGTCGATGGCGACGCCTTCCCCGGATGCACGGTGCGCGGCTTGTCCTTGGATCCGCTGCCGGTCGCGAGACCGGGGCGGAACACCGTCGGTTTCCCCGTTGAGCGTCGACGGCGGCGGCGGCGCGGGTGGCGTCGCGGGTGGCGTCGCGGGTGGCGTCGCGGGCGGCGGCGACACGACGACCGGCCTGCTCATCGTCGTCGCCGCGTTCGCGTCCGCGGTCAGCTCGGGGATCGACTGCGCCTGGCCCACGACGGTGATCTCGTCGCCGAGCGAGAGCGCCGCGGGCGGCGAATCGTCCTGGGCGCCCTTCGAGCCGACGAACGTCGCGGTCAGGAGCGCGCGCGGGTTGGCGTTCAGCACGACGGAGCTCGCCACCGCCTCGACCGCGCTCGAGTCGTTCGAGCGCACGCTCAGGCGCGGCAGGCGCGAGGCGTCCTTGGTCACGCGCATCTCGAGGCCCAACTCGGTCGCGCCGCTCATGAGCGCGAAGCGCCAGCCCTTGAGCCGCGCCTGGACGCGAATGCGGAGCGGCGTGCGCTCGAGCTCCTCAAGGTGGCGCCGGGGATCTCGAGCGTGTAGGCGCCGGTGGAATCGACCGGCGCGCTCGCGCGCCGCGAACCGGTGCAGAACACCCACGTGCCCGGAACCGCGTTGCCGACGGCGTCGAGCACCTGGCCCTGGACGGTGAGGTAGTTGCGCGTCGATGCGGCCGCGGCGTGCCTTGGCGCGCACGCCAGAGCGGCGATCACGACGCCGGCGACGGCGCCCCGCGCGATCCGGCGCGCGCGAGCGGTCACGATGGGGGAACGATGTCCGAGGAAGACCATCCGCCTTCGGCAAGCCTCCACGAGGACGGCGCGCGGCCGCGCCGCGACGCCGAGAAAACGCGTCCCTACGCCCCTTTCGCGATCTCCTCGTAGAGATACGCGACGCTCTTCGTCCCGCCGTGGTACGACGACAGCGAGAACTTCTCGTTGGGTGCATGGACCTTGTCGTCGTCGAGCCCAAAGCCCATGAGGATGCACGGCAGGTCGTGCGTCTTCTGGAACGTCGCCATCACCGGGATCGAGCCGCCCTCGCGCATCATCGCCGCGGGCTTCGGCCACGCGCGCGCGAGCGCACGGCGCGCGCACTCGAGCATCGGATGATCGGGATTCGGTGAGGAACGGCATGCGCGCCGTGCAGATCCTTCACCACGACCGTGACGCCCGGCGGCGCGAGCGCCTTCACGTAAGCCTCGAACGCCGGGAACAGCTCGTGCGGATCCTGGTCGGGCACGAGCCGCATGCTGACCTTGGCGGCGGCGAAGCTCGGCAGCACCGTCTTGCTGCCCTCGCCGGTGTAGCCGCTCCACATGCCGTTCACGTCGAGCGTCGGCCGCACCGAGATGCGCTCGAGCGTCGAGTAGCCCCTTCTCGCCGAACGCCGGCGCGCCGCTCTCGGCGAGGAACGCCTTCTCGTCGAACGGCAGCGCGCTTGAACAGCTCACGCTCCGCCGCGCGACAGGCTGCGCACGCTTGTCGTAGAAGCCGGGCACGGTGATGCGACCGTCGCCGTCCTTGAGCGCCGCGATGATCGCGCTCAGCGCGTTGGCGGGATTCATCACCGCGCCGCCGAAGTGGCCGGAGTGGAGGTCGTGCGACGGCCCCGTGACCTCGATCTGCGTGTAGCAGGATGCCGCGCAGCCCGTACGTGAGCGCCGGCTGGTCGGGGCCGAGCATCGCGGTGTCGCTGACGACGATGACGTCGGCGTCCAGCTCGCGGCGGCGCTCGCGCAGGTAGCCCTCGAGGCTCACGCTGCCGACCTCCTCCTCGCCCTCGATCACGATCTTCAGGTTGATCGGAAGCCGGCCGTTCACCTTCATGTGCGCCTCGATCGGCCTTGAGGTGCATGTAGACCTGGCCCTTGTCGTCGACGGCGCCGCGCGCGTAGCAGCTTGCCGTCGCGCACGACGGGCTCGAACGGCGGCGTCTTCCACAGCTCGAGCGGCTCGACCGGCTGCACGTCGTAGTGCCCGTAGACGCAGCGCCGTCGGCTTGCCCGGGGCGCCCAGCCACTCCGCGTAGACGACCGGGTGGCCGGCGGTCGAGACGACCTCGGCGCGCGTCATGCCGAGCCCGCTTGCAGATGGCCGGCGATGTGATCCGCGCAGCGCGCGCACGTCCGCGCTGGTGCTCGGGCTTGGCGCTGACGCTCGGGATCCGCAGCGCGGCCTTCAGGTCCTCGACGAAGCGGTCGCGGTTCTGCTCGAGGTATTGTGCGACGGGTTCCATGGTCCAGCTCCGGGACGTGAAGGAGGTGGGCGTTCGGGCCGATCACTGTAGCACAGCGTGAGCGACGTCGATCCGGCCCGATGGAGCGGGTCCCGCACGCGTCGATCTCGTGATGCGTCGGCCGCCGCGCACCTCAACTCTTTGCAGCACCGGGGAGAATCTGCGACCATCGCCCGCCTCAAGGAACCGTCAGGAGCCCAAAGACCGATGAACGTACGCATCCTGCGCTCGGAATGCTGCGGTAATGCGCAGTGCGTCGAGACCGCGCCCGATGTCTTCGCCCTCGACAGCAAGAACAAGTCGACGGTGCTGGACTCCGAAGCGGCATCGCTCGAGAAGCTGATCGAGGCCGCCGAGGCGTGCCCGTGCTCGGCGATCATCATCGAGGACGACGACGGGAACGCGGTGTTCCCCTAGAGCGCGGCGCTGGCCGCGCCACTCACGCCGGCGCGACCGAGGTCGAACCCATTCTCCGGCTGTAGGCGTCCATCCCGCCCGACCCGTTGACGACGCGGCGGAATCCCGAGCGCTCGAGAACGCTGGCGGCGATCGCGCTGCGGTAGCCGCTCGCACACACGACCAGCCACTCGCGATCGCGATCGAGGTCGTCGAGGCGGGCGGGCAGCTGGGCGAGCGGGATGAGCGTCGCGCCCTCGAGGTGAATTCGCTCCCACTCCTGGGGCCGGCGCACGTCGATGACGCCGCGCCCGCGCGCGGCCTCGCCGTCGACCGGCTGCTGGGGCGTCGCGCGCACCGGACGTCCATCCGCACGCCACGCCTCGAGCCCGCCCGCGAGCAACCCGTCGACGCGATCGTAGCCGACGCGCGCGAGCCGCATCACCGCCTCCACCTCGCGGCCTGGCTCGGCGACGACGAGGATCGGCTGATCCGGACGCACGAGTGTCCCGACCCACGATGCGTACTGACCGTCGAGGCTGACGTGAAGAGCTCCCTCGACGTGTCCCGCCATGTAGGCATCGTCGGCGCGCGCATCGAGCACCACCGCGCCGCCCGCGGCGCGGCGTGCGAACTCGGCGGGTGCCAGCGCCGGCGGCATCGGCCTGTCATCCTGCACCGCCGGACCGCTCTTGTTGAGGTCGCGCGAGTGCAGGAAGTAGACCGGCGTCTCGGGCACGTCGCGGGTGATGTCGGCCACGAACGCCTCGCGGCTCATCGGCTCGAGCGCCGGGTTCATCGCCCGCTCGCGTCCGATCGTGCTCCAGCTCTCCTTGCCGATGCTCTTCCCGCACAGCGAGCCCGCGCCGTGGGCGGGTAGACGCGCATCGTCGTCGGCAGCGTCAGCAGCTTGTCGTGCAGGCTGTCGTACATCATGCCCGCCAGCTCCTCGACCGGGAGACGCGACGACAGGATGTCGACGCGGCCGACGTCGCCGACGAACATCGTGTCGCCGGTCAGCACCGCCGACGGCCGCTCGTCGCCCGCGTGCTCGTAGACGAGGAAGGAAGGCTCTCGGGCGTGTGCCCCGGCGTCTCGAGCGCGCGAATCCGACGTCCCCGACGCGCAGCTCGTCGCCATCGCGCAGCGCGCGATGTGGGTACTCGGCCTCGGCACGCGCGCCGATCGCGATCGTCGCGCCGGTGCTTCGCCGCCAGCTCGCGGTGTCCGGAGACGAAGTCGGCGTGGAGATGCGTCTCGAGCACCCAACGGATCGTGAGCCCGTGCGCCCTGGCCTCGTCGAGGTAGCCCTCGATGTCGCGCGAGGGATCGACGACCACGGCCTCGCCGCCGTCGCCGATCAGGTACGAGGCGTGGGCGAGGCAACCGACGTAGAACTGTTTGAAGTGCATTCGCGACTCTTTCTCGAGGGCTGCGCGCGGCGAGCGAGAAGGCGTGAGATCGGCTCAGCCGCCGCCGGCCGGCGCCTCGATGCCCTTCCCGGTCTGCATCTGCTCCATGATCGCGTCGAGCACGCGCTTCGGCGGCCGCACCTGGTCGAGCGGCAGCGACGCGAGCGGCGCGTCGACGAGGGTCAACTCCTCGTCGTAGGGCTTGAGTCGCGGGATCGACGTAGATCAGGCCCGTCACCAGCCGCTGCTCGCGGCGTCCCGCCTCGAGCACGCGGAATAGCGCCGTCGCGGCTCGGTCGGGTCGTAGTCGTCGGCGAGCTTCTTGCAGAACGATGTGCGAGCCGTCGGGCATCGTCACCTCGCGCGATCGTGCCGGGCTCGTAGTCGACGTGCATGTCCTCGAAGTACGGCACGAAGTCGATGTCGTGCGAGCGGCGCATCGTGCTCCTTCACGTAGGCGTACGACTTGGTCGAGCCCTCGTGGTCGGCGAACGTCACGCACGGGCTGATGACGTCGAGCACCGCGGTGCCGCGGTGCGCGAACGCCGCCTTGAGCAGCGCGCCGCAGCTGCTTCTGGTCGCCCGAGAACGAGCGCGCCACGAAGCCGCAGCCGAGCTGGATCGCGAGCGCGCAGCAGTCGATCGGCATCAGGTCGTTGGCCTTGCCGCCCTTCATGCGTGCTGCCGACGTCGGCGGTGGCCGAGAACTGGCCCTTGGTGAGCCCGTACACGCCGTTGTTCTCGATGATGTAGACGACCGGCACGTTGCGGCGGATCAGGTGGCAGAACTGGCCGAGCCCGATGCTCGCGGTGTCGCCGTCGCCGGAGACGCCGATCAGCAGCAGCTCGCGGTTCGCGGCGTGCACGCCGGTCGCGATGCTCGGCATGCGCCCGTGCACCGCGTTGAAGCCATGCGAGTGGCCGAGGAAGTACGCCGGCGTCTTGCTCGAGCAGCCGATGCCCGAGAGCTTGGCGACCCGGTGCGGCTCGAGGTCGGCTTCGAACGCGGCCTGGATGATGCGCCGCGGTGATCGCGTTGTGCCCGCAGCCCGGGCACAGCGTGGTCTTGGCGCCGTCGTAGTCGGACGCGCGTCAGGCCGACGCGATTGGCTGTCGCCCGGCGGAACTGCGGCTGCGGTCGTCGCTCATCGGGATGCTCCTTCCGCCACCGTCGCGCGGCGCTCGCGCCGGCGGGCGTCGTGCCGCTCTCGCCGCGCTCGATGCGCAGGATCTCGTCGGTGATCGAGCGCGCGTCGATCGGCAGCCCGGTGTAGTGTCGCACCGAGCGCAACTTGCGGGCGTGCTCGCGCCGCCTCGAGCGCGCAGCAGCTCGGCCATCTGGCCGTCGCGGTTCTGCTCCACGACGTAGACGCGCGCGTACTTGCTGCGACGAAGCGCATCGACGTCGGCCGATGAACGGCAGCGCCTTGAGCAGCAGGTAGCCGGTCGCGAATGCCCTCGGCGCGCAGCTGGTCGCGCGCCTCGATCATCGCCCAGTGGGTCGAGCCGAACGCGATCACGCCCGACCTCGGCGCCGGCGTCCTCGTCGATCACGGGCGCCGGCACCAGGCGTCGCGCGCGGTCTCGAACTTCTTCGCCAGCCGGTCCATGTTGCGCGCGTAGACCTCGGGTCCTCGGTGTAGCGCGCGCGCCTCGTCGTGGCCCGAGCCGCGCGTGAAGTACGCGCCCTTCGCGTCGCGTTACGCCGGGCAGCGTGCGGTACGGAATGCCGTCGCCGTCGACGTCGCGGTAGCGCTCGAACTTCGCGCAGCTTCGCGAGCTGCCGCTCGTCGAGCACCTTGCCGCGGTCCCACGGCTGCTCGGGGTACGGGAACGGATCGCTCATCCAGTTGTTCATGCCGAGGTCGAGATCGATGAGCACGAACACCGGCGTCTGCAGCCGCTCGGCGAGATCGAACGCCGTGCATGCCGAACTCGAAGCAGTCGCGCACCGAGCTCGGCAGCAGGATCGGATGCCGCGTGTCGCCGTGCGAGCAGCCGTGCACGAACGCGATGTCGGCCTGCGACGTGCGCGTCGGCAGTCCGGTGCTCGGGCCGATGCGCTGGATGTCCCAGATCACCGCCGGGATCTCGGCGTAGTAGCCGTAGCCCGCGAACTCGGCCATCAGCGAGATGCCGGGGCCCGAGGTCGAGGTCATCGCGCGCGCGCCCGCCCAGCCGGCGCCGAGCACCATGCCGATCGCCGCGATCTCGTCCTCGGCCTGGACCACCGCGAACGTCGCCTTGCCGGTCTCCGGATCGCTGGCGGTAGCGCTCGAGGAAGCCGATCAGCGCCTCGACCAGGCTCGACGACGGCGTGATCGGATACCAGCGTCACGACCGTGACGCCGCCGAACATCGCGCCCGAGCGCGCCGGCGGTGTTGCCGTCGATCAGGATCTTGCCCGCGGTCTGCGTTCATGCGCTCGAGCCGGAACGGATCGCGCTTCTGCAGGTTCGTCGCGCGCCCACTCCCAGCCCGCGCGCACCGCCTGCGTGGTTGAGCGCCAGCGCCTTGGGCTTGCGGCCGAGCTGGCGCGTCGAGCGCGCGCTCGATCTCCGCCTCGGCGATGCCGAGCAGCTCGCGCGAGCACGCCGACGTAGATCATGTTGATCACGAGCCGGCGCGAGCTTCACGTCGGTGCGTGATCGGCTCGATCGAGCTTCTGCATCGGCACGCGAGTAGACGACGCGGTCGTCGGGGATCGGCGGCACCTTGATCTGCGTCGTTGAGCACGATCACGCCGCCCGGGCCCATCGCTGGCGACGTCCTCGGCCGCGGTCTCGGGGTTCATCACCACCATGACGTCGGTCTCGCGCGCGGCGCGCGACGTAGCCGTCCTTGCTCACGCGGATCGTGAACCAGGTCGGGCAGCCCGGCGATGTTCGAGGGGAACAGGTTCTTCCCGCTCACCGGGATGCCCATCTGGAAGATGGCGCGCAGCAGCACGGTGTTCGCGGTCTGGCTGCCCGAGCCGTTGACCGTCGCGACCTGGATGCTGAAATCGTTGACGACGGACCGGCTTCACCTGATCGTCGTCTGCCCTAGCGTCCTACGTGCAGTCAGCTCGCCCATCGTCAGCGCGCTGCGGCTTGCGCACGTGCACGTAGGCCGAGTTCGCCGCCACGCAGCCTTCGCTCGAGGCCGTGAGCAGCAGCTTGTACTTGCCCTCGTAGGTCACGATGTCGCCGCAGGCGAACACGCCTTCGACCGACGTGCGCATGCTGCCGTCGACCTTGATCTGGTTGCCCTCGACCTCGATGCCCCAGCGCTTCACGGCGTCGAGGTTCACCGCGGCGCCGATGTTCACGACCAGATAGTCGCACGTCGAGCCGCAGCGGCTCGGCCGCGCCCTTGGTCTGCGCGACCACCGCGCGCATGCGCTCCGTTCTCGGTCTCGAGCGCCTTCACGCGGGTGTTGAAGTGCCGCGGGATCTCCATCTGGTTCACGAGGTCGATGTTGCTCTCCATGCCGGTGAAGCGCTCCAGCACCTGCAGCATCGTGACCTGCGCCCCGGCCTCGTGCGCGGTCTGCGCGCTCTCGAGCCCCGAGTCGCCGCCGCCCACCACGACCACGCGCTTGCCCGCGACCTTCGCCTTGTCGGGCATGCGGTAGGTGAGCACGTCCTCCGACGAGCCCGTCCTCGCCCGGCACCTTGAGCTTGCGCGGCTCGAACGCGCCGCCGCCGATCGCCACGATCACCGCGCTGCGCCTGGTAGCGGTGCTCGTCGCCGGTCACGACGTCGCGCGCGACGACTTCGAAGCCGCCGTCGCCGCCGCGTCGAGGTCCATCGACCTTCTGGTTGCCGACCATCTCGACCTCGAGCTCGCGCGCGTGGTCGATCAACTGCTTCGCCAGATCGTTCGCGATGATGTGGTGGATAGCCGGGCCAGTCGTGCACCGGCTTGTCGCCGTAGAGCGAGACCAGCTGGCCTCCGATCGCGGCCCGCGTCCACCACGAGCACCGACATCTTGCGCATGCGGCAGTACATCCCGGCGGTGAGGCCCGCCGGCCCGCCGCCGATGATGACGACCTCGTGCAACCGGCCTCCGGATGAGTGACTGCGGACGCGACCGCGCGCAGCGTCGGTGTTCCGGCGCCGGCGCCGGCCTCGCGCGCCACGTGAGCGAACTCGAAACGTTACCGGGCGTCGCGCCGTTGGGGTCAAGCGACGCGCCGATCGGCGCCCGGCCCCGACGCGGGAACGGCGGCGGTCGTCCCACGGCGACGCTGCGCGCGCTTGACCGGAACGTCGCGCGTTCGTAGCGTGCCTGGCCGCCACGCTGACCGAGCTGCGAATCGAGCCGCCCGCCGAGATCCTCGCCGCGGCGCGCGCGCTGGCTCCAGCCGGTGCGCGCGGCGCTCGGGCGCCGACGTTCCTCGCCGCCTACCTGACCGGCAGCGTGCTGACGCAGGGCTTCGATCCCGAGGCGCTCGCGCGTGAACCTGCTCGTCGTCGCGCGTGCGCTCGATCCGCCGACGCTCGAGCGTGCGCGCGCGCGCTGCCCGGAGCCGAAGCGCGCGCCGCACTTCGAGCCGCTGTTCCTGACGCGCCGCGCAGATCGAGAAGCTCGCTCGACGCGTTCCCGATCGAGTGGATCGAGATCCAGGAGCGCCACCTGCTGCTCGAGGGCGAGGACGTGGTCGCAGACGCTCGACGTCCCGCGCACGCGACCTCGCGCCTCCAGCTGCGAGCACGAGCTGCGCGGCGAAGCACATCCAGCCTGCGCCAGGCGCTATCTCGCGTCAGCGCGCGACGCCGATGCCGCTCGCGCGACGTGCTGCGCGGCTCGGCGAGCAGCTTCGCGACGCTGTTCCGCACGCTGCTGCGCCTGCGCGGCGAGACGCCGCCGGCGAGCGCCGGCCAGCGTCATCGAGCGCGTCGCGGAGCGTGTTCGAGCTCGATGCCGCAGGCGCTGCTCGGTGCCCATCTCGTGCGCCACGGCGTCGCGCCGTCCGAAAGCGCGACGAAGTTCTCGTCGCGCTACCGCAAGTTCCTCGCACGAGGTCGACCGGCTCGTGGACGCGATCGACCAGCTGCGCGTGCCATGAGCCTCGCGGCGCGCGCGAGCGCGCCGGCGCCACGATCCCGCTCGCGCTCGCGCTGCGGTCTCGCGACCTCGGCGTCGCGTCGGCGCGCGCCGCGGATCTGACCGAGGCCACGATCCCGGCGCCGGTCGGCTTCGTGAACGACCGTCGCCGGCGTGATGGACCGAGCCGTCGCGGGCGCAGCTCGAATCCTTCCTCGACCAGGTCGAGAAGAAGACCGGCGCCCAGTTCGCGGTGCTGGTCGTGCAGACCACGGCGCCGCTCGACGCCGACCGAGTACAAGGTGCGGGTGTTCGAGCCAGTGGCAGATCGGGAAGAAGGGCGAGGACAACGGGCCTGCTATGCTGGTCGCGATCGACGAGCGCGAGGCGCGCTTCGAGACCGGCTACGGACTCGAGGGCACGCTGCCCGACGGCCTCGAGTCGCGCGATCTTCCGCGACGAGATGGCGCCGCAGCTTCCGCGCCGGCGACTACGCCGGCGGGATCACGCGCCGGCGTGCTCGCGTGCGTCGGCGCGGCATCGCCGCCGAGAAGGGCGTCACGCTCGAGTGGAACGGCGAGAGCTGCGCTACGCGACGGCGACGAGCGCCGGCGGCGCCGCATCGATCCGCTGCTGGCGCTCGGTCCGTCATCGTGATCGTCGTCATCGTCGCTGGTGCCGCGTGATCCGTCCGCGCCGCGGCGGCGGCCGGCGCCGTGGCGTACGGCGGATGGGGCTGGCGGCGGCTGGTGGTTGGGCGGCGGCTTCGGCGGCGGAGCGTTCGGCGGCGGGCGGCGGTGGCGGTGGCGGCGGCTTCGGCGGCTTCGGAGGCGGCGGCAGCGGCGGCGGCGGCGGCGGCGGCAGCTGGTAGCATGCGAGCGGCTACGCGCGAGTCGCGCGCGTCGCCTAGCACTGCGGAAAGGAGCGAACGGCGATGAAGCGTGGTTGCTGATCGCGATGGCGGTGGTGGCGGTGCTGCTGCTCGGTGGTCGGGCGGCTGCCTGGTCGGGCAACTACAACCGGCTCGTCACCGCCGACGCGAGGCGGTGAAGCAGCGCTGGGCGCAGGTGGACAACCAGCTCCAGCGGCGGAACGACCTGATCGGCAACCTGGTCGAGACCGTGAAGGGCACCGCGATCCAGGAGCAGGAGGTGTTCGGCGAGATCGCCGACGCGCGCGCGCAGATGGCGGGCGCGCAAGACGCCGGCAGCAGCGCATCGCGGCGGCGCAGGCGATGGACTCGGCGACTCGGCGCGGCTGCTCGTCGTGGTCGAGAACTACCCGCAGCTCAAGAGCAACGAGGCGTTCATGCAGCTGATGGACGAGCTGGCGGGCACCGAGAACCGGCTCGCGACCGAGCGCATGCGCTACAACCAGGAGGTGCAGGGCTTCAACGTCGCTGGTGAAGCGCTTCCCGACCAACCTGTATCGCCTCGATGTTCCACTTCAAGGAAGCGCCGTACTCACCAGATCCCGGAGTCCCGCGGCGACAGGTGGGCGCCGAAGGCTGCGGACTTCGTGAGGACTGCGGAAGCCGCACAGAGAGCCAGGCGCGGACTCGCCGCGGTGGCGCGGCGAGATGGAAGAACGATCAGTCTCGCGGGAGGCCCGAGGTCGGCAGATCTCGGGCAGCAGTGCATGCAGCGCGATCGACGAATCGCCGTTCGGCGCCCGAGCTGGCGAGCGCCTGGGCCCGCGCGTCGTCGGGCGACCGCGAGGCGCGCGGCGAGCGCGATGTAGGCTCCGAGTGGCGGAGCAACAGCGTCTGCGCGCGCTCTTCGGGGTCTTCGTCGACACGGGGGTCGCGGGCCACGCGCGCGCGCGCGAGTCGCGCCGCGACGTCGCGGGCGAGACCGCTCGGGTCGTCGCGCTTTCGGGCGATCGAGCACCGCCGGCATGCGGTCCGGAGACCACACCGCGCCGAACGCGCGAGCGCCAGCGCGCCGCCACACCTCAGTCGCGATCGCGCGGCGACACCGCGAGGCGCGCGGAGCGCGCGCGATGCAGGCGCCGGGACTCCGCCGATAGCGCCGCGGCGGCGTGGCGCGCGCCGGGCGGCGTGGGCGCCACCAGCTCGAGCATCGTGCGGGATGCCCGCCCGCGCGACGTCGGAGCGCGTTGCGCAGCGCGACGCCGGACAGGTCGCACAGCGTGCGGCGAGCCACTGCGGAGCCGTCGTCGGGGAGCAGCGCGCCCATCGGGGCGGCTCGAGGTGAGCAGCACGCCTCCCTCGAGGCGGCGCGTCGCAGAGCAGCGGCGCGCTCAACAGCGTCCACCCGCCGGCGACGAGGCAGCTTCGCAGCTCGCGACGACAGCGCCGGCGCGCGCTCGAGCTCGGCGCGCGATACCGGACGGCCGAGCCTGGGTGAGCAGGCGCGCTGAGCTCCTCGCCGTCGGCGGGAATCGCCAGCGCGGCTTCACGCGGCTCGAACAGCTCCCCGCCGCGCGCGGACCACGCGCGCAATCCACCGTCTTCCGCGCGCACCAGCAGCGCGGCGGCGCGCGTGCCGAGACGGGCGGTCACCGCCGCGAGCAGGCGGCGCGCGAACTCGTCGAGCCCGAGGCAGCCGAACAGATCGCGGCCGAGCCCGACGGTGAGCTCGAGTCAGCGACAGCGCGGTCGCGGTGGCGATCCGGACCGCCGGCGCGGCGCGCCTCTGCGTCTCTGGCACTCGCCATCTCGCGCTTCGAGGTCCCGCGCGCCCGGGCCGCGACTGGCGGCGCGCGCCCGCTGCGGGCAGAGGCAGGCGGCGGACCCGCGCGATCAGCTCTTCCGGTGAGAATCGGTTTCGCCACAGGTAGTCGTCGGCGCCGCGCGAGAACGCGTGCAGACGCTGCTCGGTCTCCGCCGCGGCCGACACGAGCACGATCGGCACCGTGGGATCGACGGGACGCTCCGCAGCGTGTCGCAGACTTCGAACCCCGCTCCGCTTGGGCAGTCGCACGTCTGAGGATGACGATCGGGCCGCCTGCGGTGCGCGCACTGCACGGCGTCCTCGCCGTCCACGGCGGTGAGCACCGCGAACCCGTGCGCGGTCAGCGCGCGACCTCGAGCAGCTCGCGGCACATGGCGGTCGTCGTCGACGACGAGCACCGCGCGGCTGCGATCCGGAGCGGAGCGCCGGCTTGGTTGCGCTCACCCGGAGGCCCCGCCGAGCCCGGCGCGCTCGAGCAGCGCCGCGACGGAGGCGCGGTCGAACGGCTTGAGCAGCGTCTCATCGATGCGACCAGCGGCGCGGGCGACGTCCAGGTCGGCGCCGTCGCGGATCAGGACCGCGAGCTTCGCCGGCGAGGAGCGGGCGACGAGTTGGTCGCGGACCGAGAGCAGCCACCGTCGACGCCGGGAGGCGTCGGGGAGATCGCAGTCGGTGACCACCAGCGACCACGGCTCGCCGAGGCGCGCGAGCAGCGCGGATGCGCGCGCGGACGGTCTCGACCTCGACGCCGAGCTTATCTGGCAAGATGGTGCGGCCGAGGAAGAGTCGCGCGGTGAGCGAAGGTCGCTCGGCGACGAGGACGCGGGGCGCGCAGGTGCGACATCGGCGACGGCCGCGGCGAGGCTTCGACTCGGGCGGTAGGCGACGCCGCAGGCGGGGTCGGCAACGCCGTGACGATCGCGGTCACGCTCGTGAGGCCCGGTCGGAGCTGGGATCGACGACGCGTCGAGGCGGCGCCAGCTCGCCCGTAAGCCGCAGTGCGCGCATCTGAGAGTGCCGACTACCGGCGCCGGGCGCGGAAGCCGGCGACGGCCCGAGGCCTCGACGATCGGACTCGGTCAGCACCACCTGGCTCGCTTGCGCGAGCTGTCGCCGCCTGGCGCGGGCTCCCGGCGCACTGGGTCTCGATCGATCTCGAGCGCGCGCGCGGGGTCGAGCCGCCGGTAGCTCTCGCCTTCCTCAGAGTGCGCACGCAGCCGTCGAGCCATGGGCGAGGCGACGGGCTCTCGGTGTTCTGGGGGATCGACCATGAGCCGGCCACACCAGAGCGGAGTCGGCCATGAGGTACGCGCGCGCTTTCCACGCCGTGTCCGGACATCAGGATCCAACGGATGCTCAGGAGCGCGCTCGGCGACGACGGCGCTCCGGGATCACCGAAGCACTTGGCGGCAGAAACAAGAAAGGAGTCATGTGCTCATACGCGCGATCGCGCAAAGCGAGGCGGCCGGCACCATGAAGCGATGCGGAGCACCGAGTGCCAGGGGCAGCGCGAGCCGCCTGCAGTGGACCCTGCTCGACCATCAAAGTACGTCGCAGCGCGGCGCGAAACGTCAGGACGCGAGATCATCCAGCCGCCGGAGAGTCGGCCGTCGGAATGACCACCGGCCCCGGAGCGCCCGCCCGCCGCGCGATACGCGCTGCGCGCCCCTCCCCGAGCTGATCGATGGTTCGGACGCACCCTGATGCTGGCAGCGATTTGCAGCGGCTCACTGCGGCTGGCGGCAATATAACGTCCCAGAGAAGTTATTCACCGGCGGCGCGGCGTTCAGTTAGTTTGAGCGGCGTGCAGCGCAAAGCGCGGCGCGCCACGTTATGTGCGCGGTGACGAAGCAGCAAACAATGTAACTGGAACGAAGTAATAA
>ERZ1370068.3126-contig-2248_pt1 | contig 83561 bp, 90 predicted proteins | sample MGYA00561227_ERZ1370068 | MGnify/ENA primary metagenome ERZ1370068 (study PRJEB38410, sample SAMEA6850437) | metagenome | study: Metagenomic assessment of the ecological functions of the soil: analysis of the soil microbiota associated with the...
GTTGTACTTCGTTCAGTTACGTATTGCTAATGCCGAGCTCGGTGTAGTAGCGCAGCGCTTCCAGCGCGCTGCGCTTCCTCGTTTCCGGCGTGAGGAGGTCGCGGCGCAGCGCCAGGAGCTGCTGGTTCGCCGGTGGGTGATCCGCGAACCAGTTCGCGGCCGCATTGACCGTGCCGCCCTGCGCCGCTTGAATGAAGATTGGAACGCCGGGCAGCGCGGCGTTCAGCTCCGCGACGCTCGGCAGTCGGTTCCCCGCGGTGTTTCCGCCGGTCACGCCGAACGTCATCTGCTGAGCGGTGATCGGACCGATGGTCGTCATGACCCCGTAGTTGGGGTTGGTCCTGAAATCGTCCGCGGTCATGCCGAGCGCGTTGAACCTGGCGACGTAACGCGCGATCACGTCCTCGACCCGGTTGAGATCCTCCATGAGGACGTGGTAGCCGGGCCGGTTGCCGACGAGCACGATGTGGTTGTGGCCGTCGATGATCCCCGGGATGACCGTCTTGCCCTTGCAGGTCGATGACCTTGGTGTTCGGCCCCGGGGCCTGCGTGACGTTGCCCACCTGGACGAAGCGACCGGCGCGAGATGCTGACGGAAGTCGCGAAGGTCGCCTGGTCGGCGAGCGGGCTGTCCATCGTGTAGATCTCGCCGTTCACCAGGATGACGTCGGGATCCGAGGTCAGGTCGATCGCGGAAGCGAGTGGGGCATGCTTCGCCGTCAGCGCGGCGGCGGAGTCCGGCGGCGCCTGCCTTGAGGACTTTCCTGCGCGACACCGATTTGCTTTTCATTGGCTGTCTCCTTCCTGTGCGATCTACCAGTGGAACCCGTTGGCCCTGCGCCAGTCGCGATTCCAGTGCTTCTTCTGCTGGTCGTTGAGATCGTCCCAGACCACCGTGCCGTTCACCATGGTGAACATGGAGTGGACATCCTTGATCTTCTCGTCGGGCACGGCGCTCGGATTGAAGTAGTCCGCGCTCAGCACGGTGAGGTCGGCCTTCTTGCCGACGCTCGATGCTGCCGAGCGTGGCTTCCTCCTTGATGAACCAGCCGTTGTCGGCGGTGTAGAGGCGCAGCGCCTCGCTGCCGCGTGATCGTGCTGGCCGGCGTTGATGAGCTCGCCGCGCGCGTTCTTGCCCGTGACGGCGTAGTACATGCCGAGCCACGGATTCATCGGCGAGATCTGCATGCCGTCGGAGCTCATGCCCAGAGCGGATGCCGCTATCCAGGATCATGCGGAACGGCGGGCCCGACGGGACCGCGGTTCCCGATGATGTAGCGCCAGCCGCCGAGCACAGGCTGACGCCGCCGCCGAGCGCTCTTCAGCTTGTCGACGTAGGTCTGGCGTAATGAACGGCACGTGCGCGACGACCCAGCGCCGCTTCGATGAGGCCGTCGGGCTCTCCACCCGCGATGAGCTCCTGGTGCACCAGCGTCCACTCGTCGATGATGGTCATTGAAGTCGGTGGTGGTGAGCGAGTGGTTCTCGTTGGTCCACTTGCTTCCCTCCGGCGCCGCGCGGAACACATCCGGGAAGGGCTTCGCCACGAGGCGCGTGCCGTTCTTCCACGCGCTGCGACCCTGGCATGCCCGTCGGCCGTGAACTCGCCGATGCCGTGGACTTTGCAGCCAGTCGTCGCCGAAATCGGGATGCAGAGTTCTTCAAGCCGATCAAACAATTCCGGTGTATTGAGGGCGTCCTCGAGATGCGGGAAATTGACCCGGATGCGGTTGGTGAGCTTCTTCTCCTTGTTGAGCTCGGGAGCGACGCGCGTCGAAGGGCGCGATAGCGGTCTGAAATTCGCGAGACCGTCGGTGTTGTCTCCGACCGAGGGAAAGCCGCCCTGGTCGAGGTGCGTCGTGATGCCCATAGCCGACGCGTACGTCATCGCGTACACCGTGCCGCGCTTCCAGTTGGGGAGCCGGTTCTGCCTCGTCCATGCGCCGCAGCTGGTTGAGCGCGGTCAGCGTATTGGTTCCGGCGGCGATGCTGCCGTCGGCGCCGACCGTGACTCCATCGCCTCGAGCAGCGGCTTGCCTTTGCCGTTGGTTTGCGCAGGCCCGGTGAAACCCTGCATGATGAGCACGGGATGCCTGGGGGTAACCAGGTCGAGCTGCGCCATCGTCGGAAAGCCTGTTGCCGGCACGAACTGATTGATGCTGAAACCGCCCAGCGCAGTTAACCACTGGCCTGCGGGGATCTCGTCGGCGCGCGCTTCGAACGCGCCGAGCACTTCCTTCACGCTGACCGAGTTTTCGATGCGCACATCGTGGCGGGGCGCAGGCCGAGAAGGATGATGTGGTTGTGGTTGTCGATGATGCCCGGCAACCGCCACAGTCCGTCCGCCCAGGTCGATCACCCTGCTGGGCACGCACCGGTTGGGACCCTCGGGCCCGAGCCGATCACGGTGAACTTGCCAGTCCTGGATCATGACTGACCGACACGATGGTGTTGGGCGGCATCCATCGTGTGGATCACGCCGTTTTGCAGCCGCACGCAGTTGTCGGGCGGCGGCACCGTGGCCGCCGAGAAGTCGCTCCGGTATTCGGGCGGCGTCTGGCTTGAAACCGGCAGCGCGGCAGCCAGCCCGGCGACCAGCATCGCACGTACAACCCGCGTGAAGCGCTCAGAGTGCAATCGGCGTGCGTGCATAGTATTCCTCCACGTAAAACGAACGATTGACGGCGCAGCCTGTTCCTCAAGGAAAAACAAATGACTTGACGGCGGCGCGAGCCGCTGACGCCGTCAAGCCGCCTGACAGATGCTGTTCGACCTTTGCGGCTCGTGAGGCCGAGGCCTGCGATGCCGATGCCCACCAGCGCAAGCGTCATTGGCTCGGGCGCGTTGCCCGTAACCGTGATCGCATACGCAAACGGCCCGGTTGCGGAGCCGCATGCCGGGCAGCCGATGCTGTCCCAGCCGCCGACGGCGATCGTGTAGAAGCCTGAGCTTGGGGCGATAAAGCTCCATACCGCATCCGCGCCTGCGCCCGTGAGCGTTGCGCCGAAGTCGAGGAACGTCATTCCGCCCAGTCATCGAAGTTGAGGAACTGCGATGTGTCGGCTGTAGTCGTGCCGCGATAGAAAGAAAGCCGGATCGAGCCTCGGGTCGAGCGGATGGGCGCCGATCGTGACCATATCGCCCGTCGCCGCGAGGAAGAACCAGTAGCCGACCTCGCTGGCCCGGCCGGTTCTCGCGTTCCTGGGTTCCTCCTCGCTGGATTGTTTCCCCACCACGGCAGGAATCATGCCGAAGCCCGGCTCCTTTTGGCTAAGTGCGGTGACAACCCATGAAGCGGGCGTAAAACCCAGGATGAGGACGCCGGCGATCAAGCCGCGAACAGCGCAAGCAGGTTATTGCCTACATGTGTTCTAGTTGAGGAATCCAAACGAGCGTCAGGCCTGTTCGTCGCCGCTGTCGCGCTTGTAAAAGTCATCGACAGCGCTACGCGCAAACCCGACAGCTCCCTCGTCTGCACGCCGGCAAGAAATCCGTTCTCGCATGCGGTTCTGACGAGTTCGATGTGTCCGACCGCAGGCCGCGGTCATGCCGCGCGGCTGCCGGGGATCTAACGCTACTGGCCACACTTAGTCGTCCAGATCGAGATCCCATCGCGGTCCCGCCACGGGCGTCGACGGGCCGAACCACGACCCTCGCACAAAGCACGCATCACTAGCGCGGTCCACGCTCCGTGGGCCGGGATGTACGCCGACGCGCTCGCCGGCTTTCCGCCACGGCATTTCCATTCAGATCCAGGGAAACTCGTTTCATCTCGCGGATCCCTCCCGCCGCGCAGTACGCGTAAGAGTAAACCCACTGGGAAGAGGCGTAACAGGCTCGCGGTGGCGAACAATTGACCGACGTCGCATAGTTGACCAGAACCCACCCCTCCACCGTGTACGGCGATCCTTCAACCTCATTCCACGATTGCAAGGAGACTGCCGCGGACGACGACGGCAGAGCTGCCTGCCCAAATATCCGACTCGAACGCGGCTGCATCCGTAGCGAACACAGAGAAGGCGGCAACGAGCAATCCCGCCAATGACTGCATACGCACTGCCGACCGAAACCGTGATCTTCAAGATGGTTCTCCTCACATGCGCGCAGAGTGGCGCTGGTCGTCGGACTCACTCTAGTCGCCGACGGAAACCTGGCGAGCCGGACGATTCGGCCCCTCGTCCGCAGAAAATTCACGCCCCTCGGCCGCGATCGACGCGAACGCAGAGGACGGTCGTTTCATCATGCCGAGCCGCCAAGAATACGCGTCGCGGCATCGGCCGCATTGCGTGCCGATTGGATACGGTCACCGACGGAAACGCCGCCACGGTAGCTCGCGCAGAAGAAAGTCCGGGCAGCGCGCGCTTCCGCGTCCTCCACCGGGCGCAGCCGCTCGCGGTGGCCGAGGTTGTATTGCGGAATCGCATGCGTCCCAGCGCGTGATCGCGGTCCACGCCGGATCGCCGCGAGCGCCGACGAGCGCCTGGAGATCATCATGCACGATCGCCGCGAGTTCGGCGTCCGATCCGGCTGGAAGCTCGGGATGACGCGCCCCGCCGACGAAGGACGTGAGTAGAACGGTTTCGGCCGGCGCGCGACCGTCGAACATGCTGCTGGAGAAAAGGCAGCCCAGGATCTTTCGTCTGCTCCGCCGCGGCACCAGGAACCCGAAACCCGCGAGCGAATGGGCGATGTCGGAGCGCGGATAGACGGTGGCCACGCTCGCGATCGGCGCATAGGGAATGGCGACGAGACCTTGCGTCGCGGCCGGGGCGAGGAGGCGCACGAGTCTGGCCGCCTCGTACGCCGGGGTGGCGAGCACGACGCTCCTCGCGTGTCGCACGAAGGGCTCGCCGCCGCGCGTGCCCGTGACGGTCCAGCTGCCGTCGGCCTCACGCTCGAGTTGCCCGATGACGACGCCGGTCGTGACGCGCGTCACGGCCCGCGCGAGCGCATCGGTCAGCGTCTGCATGCCGTTGCGGAAGGAGAAGCTGCCCGCCGCGTTGGCCGCCTTCCCGGCAGCTCGCCGGCGTTCGCGTGCGCTCTGGAACTGGCCCTTGATCAGGCTGCCGTATTTCTGCTCGAGCGCGTGGAGGCGCGGGAACGCGGCGGAAACGGAGATCCGCTCCGGATCCCCTGCATAGATTCCCGCGACGAACGGGTCGACGGCGTAGTCGAGAAACTCGGTCCCGAGCCGGCGTCGGACGAACGCGGCGATCGACTCCTCGACGTCAGGTGGCGCGGGGGAACGAACGGTTCGCGCCAGAGGCGGAACTTCGCGCCCGGCGTGAACGCCGACGTGGCAAGGAACGCGCCGGGCGATCGTCGGCAGCGGAAGCAGCCTGCCGCCGCGCACGACGTATCGCGTGGCGGCGACGGCGTTCGCCTCGGCGCGCTCATTGCGGATGCCGAGCGCGTCGAGGAGCTCGTTGATGAGGGGCGTGGTGTCGAGCGCGCTGTTCGGACCGCTCTCGATGAGCGCGCCGTCGCGGTGCGTCGTGCCGATCACGCCGCCTGCACGCGGCTGCGGCGTCGAGCACGTCGACCGTGACGCCGCGCCGCTGCAGGTCGAACGCCGTGGCGAGCCCGGAAATGCCGGCGCCGACGACGACAACGTCGACATCGGTGTTGCCGGGCGTGCTCATCGGCGTGCTTCTCGCCGACGGCGTCAGGGCAGGGCGCGGTCGATGACGACGGCGAGACCGGTCGCGCCGATTCTGACCGCGGGCGAGAGCCCTTCGAGATCACCGCTCTGCGGCGAAGCGTTTCCCGATTTCGAAATGCGCGCGCCGACGATGACCGAAGGGAAGTTGGAAAGCGCGAAATTCGGCGCCATCGCCATCGAGTCGTCGAGCGTGAAGGCGACGGGAAGATCCTTCACCTGTTTCCGGAGAATCGCGAGCGGCATCCGCGGGCCCTCGCTCGCTCGCGCGAAAATGAAGACGGTGTCGGTCGGCGCCGCTCGGGCCGCGAGCGCGGGAGCGAGGCTCACCGTGCCGCCGATCGTCGCGCCGGGCAACGCGGCGGCTTGCGGTGGGCGGGATCCGACGGCGCCTTCGACGTGGCGATGGCCGGGGGCGGACTTGCCGCGCGCCAGGCTGGGCTTGCAAGCCTCCCAGCTCGCGCGCCTCGGCGATGCTGGCGTCGATCGACCCGGCAATGGGAGAGCCCGGCGGAACGGTCGCCTTCATCCGCTCCCAATACGCGACCGCGCCCTTGTAGTCCTTGCGATTGAACGCGGCCGTGCCGGCGAGCGCCAGCGCCTTCCAGTGCGTCGGATCGGCCTTGAGCGCGCGCTCGATGAGCTCGAGCGACTTGCCGCGTGAGTCCGCCCTCCGCGGCGCCCAGCGAATCGGCATAGTCGGCGAGCAGGTCGGCGTTGGCGGGAATGATCGCGATCGCGCGATCGAAGGCGCGCGCCGCATCGGCATGACGATTGAGCGCGTAGTAGGTGCGCGCGAGCATCACCCACCCGTCGACATTGTCGGGCTCCTTCTCCAGCCGGGCCGCGAGTTTCGCCGCCATCGCCTCGACCTCCTGTGGGGTGACCTCGTGCTCGGCGGCGCCTTTCGCACGTTGCGCGGCGATCGGCGCGAACGCCTCGTGATTGCCCAGCACGACATAGAGCAGCAAGCGCCGCGATGGGGATCGCGCCGGCGATGATCGCGGCCGTCCATGCCGTCGATTGCGAAGGGGGGCCGCGGTGCCGCGGATCTCGCGCGACTCTTCGAGCGCCCTGCTCTTCGAGCTCGCGCTTCGACTGCTCGTACCGATCGCGCGGCATCGTGCCGGTGGCGAGATCGGCGTCGAGCTCGCGGAGCTGGTCGCGCAGGATTGCGACGTTGGAGACCTCGCGCGTGATACCGGCCGTGCCGCGCCGCAACAGGGGCACCAGCACCCAGGCCAGGGCGATCGCCACCATCGCGACGGCGATGAGCACGAACGGAGTCACGCGAGATCCTTTCCGCCATCGCCGGCGAGAAGCCTCGCTGCGCGATCGCGTTCTTCGGCAGTGAGCGGCGGCGCTTCGGGCTCGGCGCGACGCGCGCGCACCAGATGGATGAGGCCCGCGAAACCGACGACCACCAGCAACGCCGGGCCCGCCCAGAGCAGCACCGTCGTCGACTTGACCGGCGGCTGGTAGAGCACGAAATCGCCGTACCGGGCGACCATGTAGGCGACGATTTCGTCGTCACTCCTGCCGGCGGCGATCTGCTCGTGAATCTGGCGCCGCAGATCCTGCGCGAGCTCGGCATTGGAGTCGGCGATCGTCTGGTTCTGGCAGACGAGACACCGGAGCTTTTCGGACAGCTTGACGGCGCGCGAGGCCGCGACCGCATCCTTTTCGGTGGGGACCGCGTCCGCCGCGAGCACGCGCCAACGGCTGCCACGCGATGGCGGCGATCGCCGCGATCTGCAAACAGACGACGATCGCTCATGCGCTATCATGACTTCTGCAGCTCGCGGATGAGCGGCAGGATCTTCTGTTCGAGCGCTTCCGCGGTGAGCGGTCCGATCTGCTTGTAGCGAATCGTGCCGGTCTTGTCGACCACGAACGTCTCGGGCACGCCGTAGACGCCCCAGTCGATGCCGACGCGCCCATCGCGATCGACGACCGAAACCGTGTACGGGTCGCCGTGTTGCGCGAGCCAGCGCTTGCCGGCCGCGGTTTCGTCCTTGTAATCGAGCCCGACGATCGGCACGAGCTTCGCCTTGGCGAGCCCGACCAGCAGCGGATGCTCCTCGCGGCAGGACACGCACCACGAGGCCCAGACGTTGAGCAGCCAGACCTGTCCCTTGAGGTCGGCCGGGCCGAGCGTTTTCGACGGCTCGTGCAGCTGGGCGAGCGTGAAGGCCGGCGCCGGCTTGCCGATCAGCGGCGAGGGCACTTCGCGCGGATCGCGCCACAAGCCGACCAGCAGGAACGCGCAGAGCACGATGAATACGCCGAGCGGGATCAGCAGTTTCTTGCTCATCGTCCGCAGGCTCCTAAGGTTGCGCCGCGGCGCCGCCGGCAACGCTGGCCTCTCGCCGTTTCGCGATGCGGTAGCGCCGGTCGGAAATCGCGAGCAATCCGCCCAGCGCCATCATGAGGCAGCCGGCCCAGATCCAGGTGACGAAGGGCTTGTGGTAGACGCGCACGCTCCAGGCGCCGCCGTCGACCGGCTCGCCGAGCGATACGTAGAGATCCCCCGTCAGCATGCTTTCGATGGCTGCCTCGGTCATCGGCATGCCGCTCGCGTCGTACACGCGCTTCTCGGGGAACTGGGTGGTCACATGCTGACCGTTCCGGCTCACGTCGAAGGCGCCGCGCGCGGCGCGGTAGTTCGGGCCCTCGGTATCGGTGGTGCCGTCGAAGCGCAGCGTGAAGCCGCCGACGGTGACCAGTGTCGCCGACGGCCATCCGCACGTCACGCTCGGTCTCGTAGCCCTTGACCATCGTCACGCCGATGATGAAAGTGGCGATGCCGAGGTGCGCGACGATCATCCCCCAGTAGCTCCTCGGCTGCCGCGCGAAATGCGCGATGACGCCGCCGCGCACGCCGCGTCCGCGCTCCCTCAGGTTGACCACGGTCGTCGTAACGATCCACGCCGCGAGCAGGAGGCCGAAGCTCACCATCGGGGTCCACTTGCCGGCCGCGAGCGGAAGGACGAGCGCGGTGACCACGCTCACGGCGAGCGCCCATCGGAGTCGCCGCCACAGGTCGGGCACCGGTGCCTGTTTCCAGCGGGCAAGCGGGCCGACGCCCATCAGGAAAATGAGCGGCGTGGTGAGCGGCACGAACACGGTGTCGAAGTACGGCGGGCCGACCGAGATCTTCCCGAGGTTGAGCGCGTCGAGAAAGAGCGGGTACAACGTGCCGAGCAATACCGAGCCCGCGGCGGCGATCAGCAAGACGTTGTTGGCGAGGAGCATCGTCTCGCGCGAAACAGCCTCGAAGCGGCCGCCGCCGCCCACCTTCGGCGCCCGCAGGGCGAAGAGCACGAGCGAACCGCCGATGACGAGCGCCAGGAACGCGAGGATGAAGACGCCCCGGCGCGGATCGGTGGCGAAGGCATGCACCGAAGTGAGCACGCCCGAACGAACGAGGAACGTGCCGAGGAGCGAAAGCGAGAAGGCGCAGATCGCGAGCAGCACGGTCCACGCCTTGAACGTTCCGCGCTTTTCCGTGACCGCGAGCGAATGAACGAGCGCGGTGCCGATGAGCCACGGCATGAACGACGCATTCTCGACCGGATCCCAGAACCACCAGCCGCCCCAGCCCAGCTCGTAATACGCCCATGCGCTGCCGAGCATGATGCCGCAGGTGAGAAAGCTCCAGGCGAGCGTCGTCCACGGCCGCGACCAGCGCGCCCACGTCGCGTCCAGCCTCCCGCCGATCAGCGCGGCGATCGCGAATGCGAACGCCACCGAGAAACCGACGTAGCCCATGTAGAGCAGCGGTGGATGAAACACCATTCCCGGATCCTGCAGCAGGGGATTCAGGTCGCGGCCGTCCGCGGCCGGCGGAAACAGGCGGTCGAACGGGTTGGACGTAAGCAGCAGGAACAGCAGGAAACCAAAGGCCACGATTCCCATCACGCCGAGCACCCTCGCCACCATCTCGTCGGGCAGGTGACGGCTCTTGAGCGCGACCGCCATGGTCCATGCGCCCAGCATGAACACCCACAGCAGCATCGAGCCCTCGTGCGAGCCCCACGTGGCGGCGATCCGATATTCGAGCGGAAGCAGCGAGTTGGAGTTGGTCGCGACGTTCAGCACGGAGAAGTCGTTGGCGACGAACGAGTAGGCGAGGCAGCCGAACGCGAAGGCGATGAACAGGAACTGTCCGTCGCGAGCGGCCGCGCGAGCGCCATCCAGACGGCGACGCCGCGCTGCGCGCCGACGATGGGCAGCGTCGCGAGCAGCGCCGCGAGCAGCAGCGCGAGGATCAACGCGAAATGTCCGAGCTCGGGAATCATCGGTGGGTCCTTCGCTTCACGGCTTCAGTGTCTTGGCGGCCTTGTCCATCGCCGCGCGCGATTGCGCCTGGTTGACGGCGGCGGCGGCTTCGGGCGGCATGTAGTTCTCGTCGTGCTTGGCGAGCACCTCGGTCGCGTGAAACACGCCGTCCGGGCCGATCCTGCCCTGCGCCACCACGCCCTTGCCCTCCTTGAAGAGGTCGGGAAGGATGCCGGTATAGACGACAGGAACGGTCTGCGCCGTGTCGGTGACCTTGAAGCGCACGGTGAGGCCGTCGGAGCCGCGCGTGAGGCTCTTTTCCACGACCATGCCGCCGATGCGGAACGCACGGCCTTGCGGGCGCGCGATGCTCGGCCACATCGGTCGGCGAGAAGAAGAAGACGAGGTTCGACTGGAACGCGTTGAGCACGAGGCCCACGGCGGCCGCGAGGAGGAGCACGCCGGCGCCGATCCACAGAAAGCGGCGATGACGCGGCTTCATTCAGCCGCTCCCGGAACCGGCGGAGCGTCCGGGCCGGCGAGTCGAGCCTCCGCGAGCGCGGCCCTGCGGCGCGAGCGCAGCCCGAAGAGCTCGACGGCGAGCGCCAGCGCGGCAACGCCATACGCGCTCCAGACGTAGAAGCCGTAGCCGCTCATCGCGAAGAATCGAGCTCACTTCCTGCGGCCTCGCTGCTTGTATGTTCCGCCGAACGGCGCTGTGCGCCGCTCCCCAGGGGCGAGTGCCCTCATTGTCCAATGCTGGCGGCCCTGCGGCACTCATGCGGTGCGAACCTCCCGCAACGTTGCCACCCAAGCCGGCGCCGCGCTCGCGCTCGAGCATGATGATGCGCACGCGGGCGAGCGAAACGGCGATGGCGTAGCACCACGCCGCAACGGACATGATCAGCATGCCCGTCAGCATGATCGCCGCCATCGCGGGCGCCTTCGTGAGGCTGACCGACGACCCCTGATGCAGCGTATTCCACCAATAGACGGAGAAGTAGATGATCGGCACGTTGACGACGCCGGTCAGCGCCAGCACGCCGCACGCGCGATCGGCGCGCCGGGGATCGTCGATGGCATTGCGCAGCGCGATGACGCCGAGATAGAGGAAAAGCAGGATGAGCTCGGACGTCATCCGCGCATCCCAGGCCCAGTAGGTTCCCCACGTCGGACGGCCCCAGAACGCGCCCGTCCACAGCGCGATGAAAGTCATCACCGCGCCGGTCGGCGCGATCGCCTGCGCCATCATCGCGGAGAGCCGCGTGTTGAAACCGAGGGCCGCCGCGCTCCAGCCTGCCATCACGACGTAGAGAAACATGCTCATCCACGCCGCGGGCACGTGAATGAAAATGATCCGGTAGGCGTCGCCCTGCTGCGCGTCCGTCGGCGCGGCGACGAGCCCGATGTACAGGCCGACGATCGCGAGCACGGCAGCGGCGACGGCGAACCACGGAATCAGCCTGCCCGCCAGCGGGTAGAACGTGGCGGGCGAGGCGAACTTGAACCAGCTGGCAGTCATGCTAGTCCAGCGCGATGCGCACAGCGGCAGCCGAGGCGAACGGCGCCCCGACGCATGCCGCCAGCAATCCGGCGCCAAGCAGCGACAAATGCGCGGACGCGCCAAGTCCCGTGCGCGCGGCATCCACAGCCCCGGCGCCGAAGATCAGCACCGGAACGTAAAGGGGAGGATCAGCAGCGCGAGGAGGCTCCGCTCGCGCGGAGGCCCAGCGTCAGCGCGGCGCCGATGGCGCCCAGCAGCGACAGGATCGGCGTGCCGATGAGGAGCGTGGCAGCGAGCACGGCCAGGGCTTCGCCGTCCAGTGCGTACTGGAGGCCGAGCAAGGGGGCAATCAGCACGACCGGCAGCCCGGTCGTAAGCCAGTGCGCGACGATCTTGCCGGAGACGAGCGCCACGAGCGGATACGGGGACAGCGCGATCTGTTCGAGGGTGCCGTCGGCGTGATCGCCCGCGAAGAGTCGCGGCAGCGACAGGAGCGAGGCGAGCAATGCCGCGACCCACAGCACGCCGGGACCGATGGAGGCGAGGGTGGTGCGCTCGGGGGTCGTCGCGAGCGGAAAGAGCGAAGCCACGATCACGTAGAAAAGCAATTGCACGCCGAGTTCCGCCCGCGAGCGAAACGCAAGCTTCAGGTCCCGCGCGACCGCCCAACGGATCGCGGGCCAGACGGTATCGGCGGGTCGGGCGCGAAGGCGCGCACAGTGGCGTGGGTGCGTTCATCAGTGCCCGCGCTCGGCCGCCCGAAGGGCACTGAGCGCCCCCTCGGGGGCAGCGAACGAGGTGAGCGTGGGGGTCGTTCATCACCCAGCACGAGCGCTGCGACGCGCGACCCGCCAAGGCCAAGCGGCGCGTGGGTCGCTGCCACGGCGAGTCCGCCTTTGGCGAGATGGCCGGTCAGAAGGCGCGCCAGGAGTTCGGCGCCGGCAGCGTCGAGGGCGGCCAAGGGCTCGTCCAGGAGCCACAGCGGCCGCGAAATGAGCGACAGTCGCGCGAGGCCGATGCGTCGGCGCTGACCCTGCGAAAGCACACGCGCGGGAAGCGCCCGCTGCCGTGACAACGCGACGTTGTCGAGTGCGTCGCCGATGGCCTCCCGCGACAGCGCTGCTCCTTCGAGGGCGACGAGCGAGGCGAGATTCTCCTCGGCGGTGAGCTCGTCCTTGAGCGACGGCAGATGCCCGGCGAACGCAATCGACGCGCGGAGCGCGGCGTCGAGAGGCCCGGCCCTTCTGCCCTGCCAGCGGATTTCGCCGGATTCGGGGCGGTGAGGCCGGCAAGCATGCGCAGCAGCGTGGTCTTGCCCGTGCCGTTCGCGCCCGTCACGACCAGGGCCTCGCCCGCATCGACGCGAAACGAGACCCCGGTGAAAAGTCTCGAAAAACCGCGACGCGCGGCGAGTTTCTGCGCTTCCAGCATGAAGGGTCCGGTTTGGGGGCCAAGTCGCGGGACGGCGGCATTCGGTCGGGTCGAACGAGACGCACCCCCGGAGTGGAAAATCCGGGGCAATTATAGCCGACCCCCTCGCGATCCTTGCGCGGCATCAACCTGGGAGCCTCTCCGACAGACTCCCGAGCGGGCTTGCTATCATGGCACTCGCCCATCCCGCCCGGGAGCCTCGCATGCCCGACAAGGAAATTCGTGCCGCCTCGCTCGAGTATCACCGGCAATTCCCGCCGGGAAAGATCTCGGTCCAGCCGACCAAGGATCTCACCAATCAGCGCGACCTCGCGCTCGCCTACACTCCCGGCGTGGCGGCGGCCTGCGACGAGATCGTCCGCGACCCCGCCGAGGCGCGCAACCTGACCGCGCGCGGCAACCTGGTCGGCGTCGTCACCAACGGCACTGCCGTGCTGGGGCTGGGCGCCATCGGAGCCGCTCGCCGCCAAGCCGGTCATGGAGGGCAAGGCCGTCCTGTTCAAGAAGTTCGCCGGCATCGACTGTTTCGACATCGAGATCGACGAGCGCGACCCGGACAAGCTGGTCGACATCATCGCCGCGCTCGAGCCGACGTTCGGCGGCATCAATCTCGAGGACATCAAGGCGCCGGAATGCTTCTACGTCGAGAAGAAGCTGCGCGAGCGCCTCAAGATCCCGGTGTTCCACGATGACCAGCACGGCACGGCGATCATCGTCGGCGCCGCGATCACGAACGGCCTGCGCGTCGTCGGCAAGGAGTTGAAGGACGTCAAGCTCGTCTGCTCGGGCGCCGGCGCTGCCGCGCTCGCGTGCCTCGACCTCCTCGTACTGCTCGGCATACCGCAACAGAACATCTGGGTCGCCGACATCGCCGGGGTCGTCTACCGCGGCCGACGGGAGGAGATGGACGACAACAAGGCGCGCTATGCGCAGCCGACGGAGGCGCGCAAGCTCGCCGACATCCTGACCGGTGCCGACGTCTTTCTCGGCCTCTCGGCGGCGAAGGTGCTCCATCCCGAGCTGGCTCGCGCGGATGGCCGACAAGCCGCTCATCCTGGCGCTCGCCAATCCCGAGCCCGAGATCATGCCGGATATCGCCAAAGCGGCGCGGCCGGACGCCGTCATCGCGACAGGGCGCTCCGACTTTCCGAACCAGGTCAACAACGTGCTGTGCTTTCCGTTCATCTTTCGCGGCGCGCTCGATGTCGGGGCCACGACGGTGAACGAGGCGATGAAGCTCGCGACGGTGCGGGCGCTCGCCGACCTCGCGATGGCGGAGCAATCGGACATCGTCGCCAACGCGTACGGCGAGCAGGATCTTCACTTCGGTCCCGAGTACCTGATCCCGAAGCCCTTCGACCCGCGCCTCATCGTGATGATCGCCCCCGCGGTCGCCAAGGCGGCGATGGACTCGGGGTGGCCACCCGTCCGCTCACGGACCTCGCGGCGTACCGCGAACGGCTCCTGCAGTTCGTCTATACCTCCGGCTTGCTGATGAAGCCGATCTTCGCCGCGGCCAAGAAGGATCCGAAGCGGATCGTCTTTGCCGAAGGCGAGGACGAGCGGGTGCTGCGCGCGGTGCAGATCGTGATCGATGAGGGCCTTGCCCGCCCGATTCGTCATCGGTCGGCCCGCCGTGCTCCAGCGCCAGGTCGAGAAGCTCGGATTGCGCATCCGGCCGGACACGGACTTCCAGGTCGTCAATCCCGAGCAGGATCCGCGTTACCGCGCCTACTGGACGGAGTACTACGCGCTCACGGCGCGCAAGGGCGTGTCGCAACAGTACGCGAAGATCGAGATGCGGCGGCGGCTCACGTTGATCGGCGCGATGATGATCCACATGGGCGAGGCCGACGGGATGCTCTGCGGCACGTTCGGCACCCATGCGCTGCACCTCACCTACGTCGAGCAGGTGCTCGGCAAGCGCCGCGGGAGCAAGGTCTGCGCGGCGATGAATGCGCTGATGCTCCCGAACCGGACCGTGTTCATCGCCGACACCTACGTCAACATCGACCCCACGGCCGAGGACATCGCCGAGATCACGCTGCTCGCCGCGGAAGAGATCCGCCGCTTCGGCATCACGCCGAAGGTCGCGCTGCTCTCGCACTCGAGCTTCGGGAGCAGCGAGCACCCGCAGGCGAAGAAAATGCAGGCGGCGCTCGCGCTCATCAACGGATGAATCCGGAGCTCGAGGTCGAAGGCGAGATGCACGGCGACGCGGCGCTGGACGAGGAAGTGCGGATGCGCGCGTTCCCGTTCTCGAGGTTGAAGGGCGAGGCGAATCTGCTGATAATGCCGACGGCGGACGCCGCCAACATCGCGTTCAACCTGCTGAAGGTCGCCTGCGGCGGCGGCGTGACGCTCGGACCGATCCTGCTCGGGGTCGCGAAACGCGGTGCACATTCTCACGCCTTCGGCCACCGTGCGCCGGATCGTCAACATGACGGCGCTCACGGTCGTGGATGCGAGCCTCCAGCGGCAGGCGTAGCGGCAACAGGAGCGAAGGGAGGAGCTATGGAAGCAGCAGCCAGGTCCGCGCCGCGCCGCGAAGGCGCCGTGGCGGTGCATTCGTTGCATCGCTTCGTCTTCACGGTTCCCGATCTCGATGTCGCGGCCGCTTTCTATGCGGATTTCGGCCTCGATGTGCGACGGCAGGGCGGACGCCTCGATCTTCGCACGCTTCGGCTTCGATCATCGCTGGGGCTCGATCTACGAGGCGCCCGGACCGAAACGCCTGCAATACGTGAGCTTCGGCGCCTATGCGGACGACTATGACCGGATCGCGGAACGGCGTCGAAGGCGCTGGGCGTTGAAAGGACCAAGCCGCATCCCCTGGCCGACGAGGACGGGACGTGGTTCGCCGATCCCGACGGCACGCCGGTGCAGCTCGTCGTCTCGCGCAAGGTGACCCCGTGGAAAAGGTCGTCGCGACCGCTGGCGCGCCCAGGGTGGGAAGCGGCGCCGCGCCGTCGCGCTCCAAGGCCGGCACGGTCCGGCCGCGGCGGCTTTCGCACATCCTGCTGTTCAGCTCCGACGTGCCGCGATCGGTGCGGTTCTATTCGGACACGCTCGGGCTGCGCCTTTCCGATCACTCCGGCGAGATCATCGCCTTCCTGCATGGCGCGCATGCCAGCGACCATCACCTGATCGCCTTCGCCAAATCGGACGGCCCCGGATTGCATCACTCGAGCTGGGACGTCGCGACGTTCGACGAGGTCGGTCTCGGGATGCAGCAGATGATCGACCGCGGCCACGCGCACGGCTGGGGCGTGGGGCGCCATGTGCTCGGGTCCAACTATTTCCGTTACATTCGCGATCCGTGGGGCAGCTTCGCCGAATATTCGTACGACATCGATTTCATTCCGGCGACGATCGACTGGCAAGCCAAGGATCATCCGCCGGAGGATTCCTTCTATGTCTGGGGACCGCCCGTCCCGGATGACTTCATCATCAATCACGAGACCGCGAGGAGACCCTCATGAATCGCACTGTTCGCCATGTTGCCGCGGTCTTCTTCGGCGCTCGTGGGCGCCATCGCCGTCGCGGTCGGCTCTGCGTCGGGCGCACCCTCGGGTCCGCCGATCCGCATCGGCAGCACGCTCGCGCTCACCGGGCCGCTCGCGTCCACGGCGCTCGTCCATCAGCTCGTCGGCGAAATCTACGTCGAGCAGATCAACAAGAAGAACGGTCTGCTGGGCCGCCCGGTCGAGTGGATCGTCAAGGACGACCAGTCGAAGCCCGAGCTCGCGCGCACGCTGTACGAGCAGCTCATCACGGTCGACAAGGTCGACCTGCTGATGGGGCCCTACGCGACCGGCGCGATCCTTTCCGCGATGGGCGTCGCGCAACGCTACAACAAGATCCTCATCCACCACACCTTCGGCATTCCGAGCCTCGCCAAATACGACGCGCAATTTCCGACGTGGTCGCTCGGGGCCGACCCGGCCGCGACGTTCCCGAATACGCTGCTCGACGCGCTCGCGGCGACACCGAAGCCGCCGAAGACCATCGCGATCGTCACGAGCAAGTTTCCTTCGGTCCACTTCATGTCGCTCGGCGCGCGTGAAGTGGCGAAGAAGCGCGGCCTGCAGGAGGTCGTGTTCCTGGAATGGGACTTCGGCAACCGCGATTTCGGCGCCATTGCGGCGCGCGTGAAGGATGCGAACCCCGATTTCGTGTGGGTAGGCGCGATCGGGCTCGAGGGCAACCAGTTGCTCGACGCGATGAAGAAGATCGACTACACGCCGCCGCTGCACTTCTACATGTACCCGGCGCCCGGCCCGATGGCGCAGGCGCCCGAGGGCAAGAATGCGCTGGCGGCCACGATCTTCGAGGAGAATCAACCTTACCTCAACAATCCGGGTGCGGCCGAGTTCGTGAAGCTCTTCAACGAGCGGGCCGCCAAGGCCGGACTCTCCTACACCGGCGTCGAGACGCAGGCCGCGGCGTCGTATTCGGCGTGGCAGGTGCTCGATGCCGCGGTCACCGCAACGAAGAGCCTCGACGACAAGGTGCTCGCGGAATGGCTGCGGAAGAATCGCGTCGATACGATCCAGGGCAAGCTGCGCTTCGACGGGCCGAGCAACTACGGCGACGACCTGATGGTGGTCGAAGCAGGTGCAGAACGGCCGCTGGGTCACCGTCTGGCCGAAGAGTACCGCGGCGCCCGGCGCCACGCTGATGACGAAGTAGTCGCGCGATGGGGCTCCCGAGCCTTTCGCTCCTCGCGCAATCGGCGCTCTCGGGAGTGTTCATCGGGGCCCTCTACGGGCTCCTGGGGCTCGGTCTCAGCCTGTCGTGGGGGCTCCTGCGCCAGATCAACCTGGCGCATTTTGCGCTCGCGTTCCTCGCCGCGTATCTTTGCTATCAGCTCTCGACAGTCGGACGCGTCGATCCGCTCCTGACGCTGGCGCTGATCGTGCCCGGGTTCTTCGTGCTCGGTGTCGCGCTGCAGTGGGTCTTTGCCCGCTTCGACATCAGCGCCTTCAACTCGCTCCTCGTGACGTTCGGGCTGACGGTCATCGTCGAGTCGCTGATCCAGTGGATCTGGACGGCGGATTTCCGGCGCCTGGAGTCGGTATACGGGAACGCCAAGTTTCGCATCGGGTTCCTGTACGTTCCCGCGCCGGAGCTCCTGACGCTGGCGTTGTCGGTGGTCCTGTCGCTCGCGATCTGGTCGGGCCTGCGCTATACCGACGTCGGCAAGGCGCTGCGCGCGGCGGCCGAGGATGGTCCCATCGCGGTCGCCTTCGGCGTGAACCGGCAGGCGCTCGCCCTGCTGCTTTCCGGCGTCTGCGCCGCGCTCGCGGGCGTGGCCGGCGTGTGCATCGCGTTGAGCTACACGCTTGCTCCGGCGCAGATCTATGCGTGGATCGGCGTCGTCTTCGCCGCGGTGATGATGGGCGGGCTGGGGCGCCCGCTCGGACCTCTCGTCGCCGGCATCGTCATCGGCGTGAGCGAGTCGGTGACGATGGCGCTGACCTCGCCGTCGTGGGCGCCGCTGGTGTCGTTCTCGCTGCTCATCGTCGTTCTCCTCGTCCGGCCCGGCAAACTCCAGTGAGGAACGTCTACGCCGCGATGCTGATCGTGGGCGGCGTGCTGGCGACGTTTCCTCTGCTCGGGCTGCCGCTCTTCTACGAGTCGTTCCTGTACCTCGTTTTCCACTGGATCGTCCTCGCCACCTCCTGGAACATCCTCTCCGGATACTCGGGCTACTTTTCCTTCGGGCACGGCGCGTTCTTCGGCGCCGGGATGTACACGACGGCCACGCTCGCGTCGCGCTTCGATGTGCCGTTCCTGTGGACGTTGCCGGCGGCGGCGATCGTGGCGATCCTCATGGGCGTGGCGCTGGGCGCCGTCGTTTTCCGCGTCAGGGGCGTGCGAGGCGAGCTCTTCGCGCTCGTGACGCTCGCGTTCACGTTCGTCGTCGGCACGATCGTCCTCAATACGCCGATCGACGGTGGGCCGGGCGTCTATTTGAGCGCGGTTCCCGTTCCGAAGCTGGGTCCGTCGCCGGCGTCCACGTTCTACCTGGATGGGACTCGCCGCGGCGCTGGCGACGCTGGCGATCGCTTACGGCATCTATCGCTCGCGGCTTGGCGTCGGGCTCTTCGCGATTCACGATGACGAAGACGTCGCCGGAAGTGCTGGGGGTGCCGACCTTCCAGTGCAAGATGGCGGCGTTCGCGGTGTCGTGCGGGCTCGCCGGCGTCGCCGGCGGCATGCACGCGCTGTTCGTCTCCTATGTGACGGCGGGCGATACGTTCACCATTACGGTGCCGCTCACGGTGGTGCTGATGAGCGTGCTCGGGGCACGCGCCACTGGGCGGGCCCTGCCGTCGGCGCTACGATCATCACGGCGCTGCTCTATGCGTTCACGGCGAGCGATCTTGCGGTCGCCGGCAAGGCGGTCTTCGGCGCGGTGCTGATCGTGGTCATCCTGTTCATGCCGCAAGGCGTGCTCGGCGGCCTTCTCGCGCGCCGCCGGCGCAGAGTGCAGGTGCCGGCGACTCCGGCCGTCATGGGGGATGAAGTGCCGGCGACGAAAATCGTACCCAGTCGAAGCGCAGTCGACGCCGACCGCATCCTGGTGGCGCGCGGCATCCGGAAGGCGTTTCGGGGCGTGCGCGCATTGGACGGCGTCGACATCGACGTGCGGGCAGGGGAAATTCTCGGCCTGCTGGGACCCAATGGGTCCGGGCAAATCGACGTTCATCAATCTCGTCAGCGGTCATTACCGGCCTGACGGCGGCACGCTCGTCCTTGGGGGCGAGGACATCGTGCATCGGAGCGCGCACCGGATTGCGCGGGCCGGCGTCGCGCGCACCTACCAGATCCCGCGGCCCTTCGATCACCTGACCGTCATCGACAACGTCGCGGTGCCGGCGATGTTCGGCGCCGCGCATCTGGATCGCCGCGCCGCATTGCGCGAGGCCCGGCGCTGGCTGGAGTTCACGGACCTGGCGGACAAGGCGGATTGGCTGCCGGAAGACCTCAACCTGCACCAGCGGAAGTTTCTGGAACTTGCCCGCGCGCTCGCGTCGCGCCCGCGTCTGCTGCTGCTGGACGAAGTGCTCTCCGGCTTGACGCCCGCCGAAATCGACGGCGCGATCGGGCTGATCCGCAGGATTCGCGACGACGGCGCGACGATCGTCTTCGTCGAGCACGTGATGCGCGCCGTCTGGGCGCTGACGGACCGCATCGTCGTGCTCGATCACGGCCAGGTGCATCGCGGAAGGCGCGGCCGATGACGTGATGAGCCGCAGCGACGTCGTGACCGCATTTCTGGGGAAAGCGCATGCTTGAGCTTCGGTCGGTCGAGGTGCGGTATGGCGCCGCCGTAGCGCTGCGGGACGTGTCGTTGCGCATCGACCCCGGAGAGCTCGTCTGCGTGGTCGGTCCGAACGGAGCGGGAAAATCCACGCTCATCAATGTCATCGCCGGCATCCATCGGGCCGCGTCGGGCACGATCACGCTCGGCTCTCGCGACGTGACGCGCCTGCCGGCCTGCCGCTTCTGCGCGGAGGGTGTCGCCATCGTGCCGGAAGGCCGCCGCCTCTTCACCACGATGACCGTGCGCGAGAACCTGGAGCTCGGGAGCTACCGGTCCGGCGCGCGGGCAACGAGGCGCATGTCGCTGAAGCGCGTCGCTTCGATGTTTCGGCCGATGGGCGATTGGTTCGATCGCCCGGCGGGAGCGCTGTCCGGAGGACAGCAGCAAATGGTGGCGATCGCCCGCGCGCTCATGTCGCGTCCGCGCCTCCTGCTGCTGGACGAGCCTTCCCTCGGCCTCGCCCCGGTCATCGTGCTGGAGCTGTTCGACATCATCAAGCGGGTGAACGCCGAGGGTGTCTCCGTGCTGCTCGTCGAGCAGAACGTCGCGATGGCCCTCGACATCGCGGCGCGGGCCTATGTCCTGGAGCAGGGTTGCATCGTCGCGACCGGCACTCCCGAGGCGCTTCTGCGCGAGCCGCATATACGCCGGGCCTATCTTGGCGCGGACGCCGAGGCCGACGGGACGGCGGGCGCGAAGTAGAATCGTCCACCCGCGGCGCACGCGGGTTTCACCGTCTGGAGATTCGCGATGAATCGAAGCATCGACCGCTTTCTGACCACGCACACCGGGAGCCTGCCGCGACCCGACGACCTGATCCGGACGATGTTCGCGAAGGAGGAGGGCGTGCCGGTCGACGCCGCCGCGTTGGCGCAGCGCGTGGCGCTGGCGGTCGAGGAGGTCGTCGGCAAGCAGGCGCAAGCCGGCGTCGACGTGATCGACGACGGCGAGATGAGCAAGCCGAGCTACGCGACGTACATCAAGGATCGCCTGACCGGTTTCGGCGGCGAGGGCAACACCTTCGTGTATCAGGACCTCACGGATTTTCCTCGCCTCGCGAAGCGGGTGTTCGGCGATCCGGGACGATCGCGGCGCAAGACACCCGCGTGCAATGCGCCCATCGGCGTCCGCGATCCGGGAGCGGTGGTGGCCGACGTCGAACATCTCAAAGCGGCGCTCGCGAAGGTCAAGGTCGAAGGCGCGTTCATGACGGCGGCGTCGCCAGGCGTGGTGTCGCTCTTCTTCCGCAACGAACACTATCCGACCGAGGAAGCCTATCTCGCGGCGATTGCGGAGGCCATGCGCTACGAATACGAGACGATCACGAAAGCCGGCATCATGCTGCAGATCGATTGCCCGGACCTCGGCATGGGGCGGCACATCCAGCATGCGGACCTGAGCCTTCCGGAGTGGCGCAAGAAGGCGGAACTGCACGTCGAAGCGCTGAACCATGCGCTCGCCAATGTTTCACCAGAAAAAGTACGGATGCATCTTTGCTGGGGAAACTACGAGGGACCCCACCACTGCGACGTGCCGCTCGCCGATGTGATCGACATCGTGTTCAAGGCCAAGCCGCACGCGGTCGCGCTGGAAGCCGCCAACCCGCGCCACGCGCACGAGTGGGCGCTGTTCGAGACGGTCAAGCTGCCCGACGGCAAGGTGCTCATTCCGGGCGTAATCGAATCCAAGTCGAACTTCGTCGAGCACCCTGAGCTGATCGCGCAACGGATCGGACGCTACGCGAAGCTCGTCGGCCGCGAAAACGTCATGGCCGGCAGCGACTGCGGCTTCGGGACATGGGTCGGTCAATCCGCGGTCGACCCCGACGTCGTGTGGGCGAAGATGGCGGCGATGGCCGAGGGCGCGCGCATCGCGTCACGCCAATTCTGGAAATCATGACTCTCCGGGTGCCGAAAGCGTGATGTTTCCAGTGGCTCTCAACCTTTGACAGCGTGGTATTTGCCGGTGGCGGGAACCGCTGCGTGTGGCAGGCGGGCTTCTATCGGACGGTGGCGGAAACGTTCAAGCCTTGCGCCCGCACGCGTCGCGGCGGCGAGCGCTGGGGCGGCCGTCGCGGCCGTCCTGTTCGCGGGATGCTTCGACGCTGCACTGGCGCATTTCAAGCGCGCAACGGCTGGCAACTCGCGCAACGTCCATTGGCGAAACCTGTTCAACGGAGCGCCGATCTTTCCGCATGCGGCAATGTATCGACGTGCATTGCTCGAGGTCATCGATGATCGCGCGCTCGCGACTCTGCACGCCGGTCCGGAGCTGCGCGTGGCGATTACTCGACCACCGGGCTGGCTCGGCGCGCGCACCGGATTCGCCGTCGCCGGTCTTGCCGACGCGCTCGAGCACGTGCTCGGCCCGCCGGTACATCCTCAGCTTGCGCCTTGGCTCGGCTTTCGGGCCGAGTACGCTACCGTGCGCGCGTGCCGCACGCCCGAGGCGCTGGCGGACCTCGTGCTCGCGTCGTCGTGCACTCCGCCGCTGACGCCGCTGTTGATGCAAGGCGGGAAGCCTTCGCTCGACGGCGGTATCGCGGACAACGTCCCTGTGGCTGCGTTGGCCGAGGCACCTGGCGCGACGCTCGTCCTGCTCGCGAGACGCTATGGCCGGCTACCGGCACATTCGCAACGGGTCTATGCGCAGCCGTCCGCCGACGTGCCGGTAGCGAGCTGGGACTACACCAATCCGGCGGGCCTGCAGGCGGCGTACGACCTCGGGCGGCGCGACGGAGAAATATTCGCGCGACGGATGGACGTTTTCCAATTCAGATCCAGCTCGATGATGCAGTGCGCGCGGGCAGGCTCAGGTTCACGGTCACCCGCGCGCACTACCTCCCTAAGCGCCTGGAATGGGCAGCACGGGCATGATCTCGACAGAATCGCCCGGGAAAATGGAAAAATGCGGATGCTTATCGAATAGCTTGGCGGCGGCCTCGTGCGAATCCGCGCGCACAACCGTGAAAGCGCCCATGTCGTTGCTCACATCGTCGATTCCACGTTGCGTGACCTTCTTGGTTTTCCCTAATGGTCCGCCCATGCTGACAATGGCGGCGTGATGTTTCTCGACCCACGCCTTCCAGGCCGCCATGCCTTCTCGTTCCTTCGCACGGCGATCGCCTTCGGAAAGGGCGTCCCAGGCCACTCGTCGCGGACTGGTTTTGCTGCCAAGGAACACTGCGAGATAGGTATTGTTAGTGTTCATAACGTCTCCTTTCTTTGCGGTTTGAGGGTTGGAACAACAACTCGATATAACGATGCAAGTGATCGATGCTCGCGGCCGCGATCGTCTAGACCGACCCCGGCGGAGTTCTGCGCTCGAGCGGCGCCGATGACCGCTATGCCGTCGGCCCACCGAAATATTTATCTTCGATATAACCTAGGCAGATGTATTTCATGACACACCTCCTATTTTTATCGCGAAATCCGCCGCCTCGAAAATCTGACGGATTTCGATCGTGTCACCGGGTTCGGCCGGGCAACGCTGCGCCCATTTCACGACTTCTTCTTTTGACGGCGCCTCCACCATCCAGTAACCGCCGAGCACTTCTTTGGTTTCGATGTAAGGTCCATCGGTCACGGTGGGTTTGCCTTGGCCAAACGAGACGCGGGCGCCGGTGGTTTGCGGGTGGAGTCCGTTCAAAGACTCAATCCGGAGGGCTTTGCCCATCTCGTCATTAAACCGGCCCATTTCTTCCATCTTCTTCGGATCGGGTACGAAGTTGGGGTCTACTTTTTTGCCGCCTTGATAAACAGCGGGGATCATCAGCATCATGAATTTCATGGTATTTCTCCTTGTTAATAATTGTTGTCCTACACCCTTAGTCGTTTGGCGAAGCCCGATTTCGACAACGCTCGAAAATTATTTTTTGAAGCTCGGCCAGGCGCCGGGTCAAATAACGTCGTTCCGGTTCTTGTTGACTCATACTCAATGCTTTTCGATAAGCCATTTCGGCCTCAGGCGCCCGGTTCAAGCGCCGGTATAGATCTGCGAAATAGCAACCCCGGACAGCCCATGCCTTAGGCACGGGGCGTGGCGCGTTCGATGATTGCCGCGCAGTCGACGCCGCGCGGCAACGTACCGTAGTTGCGGTGTCCACCAGCAGTCAGGCGCGACGCGCAGAACGCAGCTGCGACGTGCGTCGACGCATGTTGCAGCAGCAGCGCTGCCTGGATCGCCAGCGCCATCCGGTCGACGACGTCGCGGGCGCGGTATTCGATGTCGGCGAGATCGTCGATCTCCTTCCGCAAAGCGCCGACCCAGTGATCGAGCGCCGCGCAAGCGCCCTGTGCCTTCGCCACCTCGCGGAAGAACGCGTCGACGACCTCCGGGGTCTTCTTCATCGCACGCAGCACGTCGAGGCACTGCACATTGCCGCTGCCTTCCCAGATTGCGTTGACCGGCGACTCGCGGAACAGCCTCGGGAATGGACTGTCCTCCATCACACCGCTGCCGCCGATGCACTCCATCGCTTCGTAGGCGTGGTTCGGCGTGCGCTTGCAAATCCAGTACTTTCCGATGGCGGTGCACAGGCGGACCAGCAGATCCTCATGTCGTTCGGTACGGTTGTCCATCGCACGCGCGACGCGCATGGTCAACGCGAGCGCACCTTCGCTCTCGAGCACCAGGTCGGCAAGCACATTCTGCATCAGCGGCTGCTGGTTGAGCACCTTCCAAAAGCCGAGCGGATCGAACAATGGTGCAGAGCCTGCGACAATGCCGCGCGTTGGCCCGCCGCGGAGCCGACCATGCAATCGAACCGCGTCATCGCGACCATCTCGATGATCGTGCGGACGCCGCTGCCTTCCTCGCCGACCATCCACGCGAGCGCCCGCGCAGCTCGGTCTCGCTCGATGCGTTCGAAACGTTGCCCATCTTCTGCTTCAGGCGCAGCACCTGCAAAGGATTCTTGGTGCCGTCGGGTCGCCAGCGAGGCAGCAGGAAGCATGTCAACCCCGGGGTGCCTGTGCCAGCACCATGAAGGCATCACACATGGGCGCCGAGACGAAATACTTGTGACCGACGAGCTCGTAACGCTTCGTCAGGTCCCTCGACTCCGACGGGATACGCACGGGTGGAGTTGGCGCGCACGTCCGAACCACCTTGCTTCTCCGTCATCGCCATCCCGATCGTCAGCCCCTGCTTGCGCGCATCGGGCACATTGCGCGGGTCGTAGATGCGCGCGGTGATCCGCGGCTCCCAGATCTTTGCGAGGTCCGGGGTCGTGCGCAGCGACGGGACCGCCGCGAAAGTCATGGTGATCGGGCAGCCGTGTCCCGCCTCAACCTGCGCGTGCATGTACGTTCGCGCGGCGCGGGCAACGTGGGCGCCGGGACCGGGTTCGGCCCAGGGCGATGAGTGCAGCCCGTGCTCGATCGAGGTCTTCATCAGCGCGTGGTACGCCGGATGAAACGTCACCAGATCGACTCGGTTGCCAAATCGATCATGGGTCTCGAGCTCCGGGGCGAATCGATTGGCGAGGGCGCCGAGCGCGCGGTAGTCGGCCGCCCCGACGAGCTTGCCGAACGCAATGAGATCGTCGTGCGCCCAACCCGCACCTTCGCGCCGCACCGCCTCATGCAGCGCAGCGTCCTGCAGGTACATGTTGTAGTCGCCGAGCTCACGCGAAACGTTGACGACCTCGTGGGTGTCGGCAAGGAATTGCCTGGCCTTCGGAAGATTCTGAGGGGCGTTCATTGGGTCGTCTCCAAGGGCGTTTGGGGGGCTGACCGGTCGCGCGGCGTCCGGCAGCGCAGCTCGCGCCGAGGTACTGGCTTCCAGATAGCGCGTGGCCGGCGGTGTCAAAGCGCACCACGGCATCGAGGAAAACGTGACGTGCTTCGACGTCCACCAACGGCGCAGGAAGCCATGGATCGGGCACCAGATCACGAATCGCGTCATTGCCCAGCAGGAACGACTCACGCGCGGCGACCTGCGGTTTGAGCGTGCCCGAACGATGCGAGCCAGTCGCCGAGACGACGACTCTTCGCGCGATACCGGCGCGCGTCAGCGCGCGGCCGTCCCGAGAGCGTGCGTGCGCGCCGTTCGCTGACTCGGGTCAAAGTTTTTTCGCGACGAAGACCGCGGCGGCCTTCTCGAGGCCGAAGCTTGACCAGCCGCTCGCGTGCGGCGGGCACGCCGCCAACGAGGTTGTCCGGACGCAGGTGCAGGCCGCGCTCGAGTTCGCCGAGGCCAAGCATTCGGAGGGCCCGTTCGCGCCGCGCGAACCGCACACCCGATTGCTGCGCCCGAGTCCTCCAACGTGCACACACAGCGATCCACTCGCCAGTTCCGGTCGCACACCCGTTCCGCGGCTTTGCGCCAGGTCGCCCAACGTCTGCGGCGAGTTCCGCGGCGTGGGGCCCGATTCAGGTGGCGCCGCGGCTGACAGCCCTCGATTAGTCCGGGCTGCCGCGAGGCGTGCCAGCGCCACGCGAGTCCGGTTCTCGCTGATGGCGAACAGCGCGCTGGACGCCACCGCGTGCGCGCCGACAGCGGATCGCCACCGGCGCCGATGAGCAGGTTCAGGATCAGGTGGCGAGGATTAGCCGACATTTAGTCAGGATACATTACATCGATAATACTGTATCGTCAATTTTAAGTAATATTGAACAACGGGTCGTGATTTGCGACTATGGCGACCCGCGTTTTCGCCGTCAGCTCGCGGTGCTGTGTCTCCTGCTCGTCACGCTGCTGATCTCGGCAGCGACCTCAGCAGCATGTACGGTTTGTCGGCATCACCATGCTGATCGGGACTCGCCAAAGAAGAACGCCGATCATGATGATCGACTTCGCGATCGAGGCGCAGCGCACTGGAGCAGGTGCCTGAGGATGCCCATCTTCCAGGCATGCATCACACGGTTCCCGTCCAATCATGATGACGACCATGGCCGCGCTGATGGGCGGCTTGCCGATAGCGCTTGCGCTTGGCGCGGGCGCGGAAAGGCGCGCCAGCCCCTCGGTCTTGCGGTGGTTGGCGGGCTCGTCGTGTCGCAGCTCCTGACGCTCTACATCACTTCCGGTAGTCTACCTTTACTTGGAGCGCGCCCAGCAGTGGTTCGCCGCGCGGCGAGCATAGCCCACCAATAAACAGCTGACCCCCCTCTGCGGTGGATTGATACCCTGTCAGCCCGCGGCCGGGACTCCGGGTAGCTGCTCACTCCGGGAAGGATGATCCGCGACGCCCCGCCGCTCATCTCCAGCATGAGCGCATTGATCCGCTTGACGAACGTCGCGGGATCGTCGAGCTGCCCGCCTTCGGCGAGCAGCGCCTGATCGAGCAGCACCGCCGACCAGTCGTCGAACTTCTGGTCCTCGTTCTGCATCCGAAGCACCACCGGATGCTTCGGATTGATTTCGAGGATCGGCTTCACCGCCGGACCCGGCTGGCCGGCGGCTTTCAACAGTCGCGCGAGATTGCCGCTCATGTCGTGCTCATCGGCCACCAGGCAGGCCGGCGACTCGGTCAGCCGGTGCGTCACGCGGACATCCTTGACGCGCTCGCCCAGGCTCGCCTTGATGCGGCCGAGGAGATCGCCGAGCTCCGGTCGCTTCGTGCTCCCGTTCCTTTTTCTCCGCCTCGTCCTCGAGCGCTCCGAGATCGAGGCCGCCTTTGGCGACCGAGACGAGCGCCTTGCCGTCGAATTCGGTCACGTGGCCCACGACCCACTCATCGACGCGGTCGGACAGGAGCAGCACCTCGATGCCCTTCTTGCGGAACACTTCGAGATGCGGGCTGTTGCGCGCCGCATTGAACGAGTCCGCGGTCACGTAATAGATCTTGTCCTGTCCCGCCTTCATCCGGCCGATGTAATCGGCGAGCGACACGGTCGGATCGGCGGTGTCCGCGTGCGTCGACGCGAAGCGCAGCAGGCCGGCGATGCGGTCCCGGTTGGCGGCATCCTCGCCCGCGCCTTCCTTCAGCACCTTGCCGAAGGCGTCCCAGAACTTGGCGTACTTCTCCTTGTCGTTCGCGGCGAGGTCCTCCAGCAACGCGAGCACCTTGCGCGTGCAGCCGCCGCGGATCGCCTCGATGTCCTTCGACTCCTGCAGGATCTCGCGGGACACGTTGAGCGGCAGGTCGTTCGAATCGACGACGCCGCGGACGAAGCGCAGGTACGCCGGCAAGAGCTGCTCGGCATCGTCCATGATGAACACGCGGCGCACGTAGAGCTTGATGCCATGCCGCGCGTCGCGGTCCCAGAGGTCGAACGGCGCGCGCGAGGGAACGTACAGCAGATGCGTGAACTCCTGACGGCCTTCGACCCGCGCATGACTCCATGCCAGCGGGTCTTCGAAATCGTGGCCGACGTGCTTGTAGAACTCCTTGTACTGCTCGTCGCTGATGTCGGCCTTGGCGCGCGACCACAAGCGCGGAGGCCTGGTTGACCGTTTCTTCCTCGGCTTGCTTTTCCTGCTTGCCGTCCTTCCATTCCTCCTTCGGCATCAGGATCGGCTGCGCGATGTGGTCCGAGTACTTGCGGATGATCGAGCGCAGCTTGAAGCCGGCGAGAAGGTCGTCCTGGCCTTCCTTGAGGTGAAGCGTGATGGCCGTGCCGCGCGCCGGCTTTTCCGCCATGGCGATGGTGAACTCGCCGCCGCCGTCCGATTCCCAGAGCACGCCCTGATCGGGTTTTTCGCCGGCGCGGCGGGTGTGGACGGTCACCTTGTCCGCGACGATGAACGACGAATAGAAGCCAACGCCGAACTGGCCGATGAGGTGGGCGTCCTTCTGCTGGTCACCGGTGAGCTGCGAGAAGAACTCCCGCGTGCCCGACTTCGCGATCGTGCCGAGATTCGTGATCACCTCGTCGCGGCTCATCCCGACGCCATTGTCGGCAATGGAGAGTGTCCTGGCCGCCGGATCGTAATCGATGTGGATCTTCGGCTCGAAGTCATCTTCGAACAGCGCCTGGTTGTGCAGCGCCTCGAACCGCAGCTTGTCGCAGGCGTCCGACGCGTTGGAGATGAGCTCGCGCAGGAAGATCTCGCGATTCGAGTACAGCGAATGGATCATGAGCTGCAGGAGCTGCCGGACCTCGGCCTGGAAGCCCAGGGTTTGGCGGTCGGCTTGGGCAGCGGTTTGTTCGGTCACGGCAGTACTCCCTCGAATGGCGACTCGTTTATCTTGGCGCCGGTCAGCGCAATTTCAAGCCCCGCGCTGCGCCCGGGCTCACGCGCGGTGACCGGCGTCCGCAGCGCCTGCAAGATACCAGCGGATGAACGCGTCGACGTTGTACTCCTTGCGCTCCGAGAGCGGGCCGGGCACGAAGCCGACCGATTCGACCCCCTTCTGCTGCCACTTGCAGATCTCCCAGTCCTGCTCGTTGGTGAGATGCCAGAAGGGCAACAGGCGGTCGAGCTGGTAGTCCTCACCCTCGCGGGCGTCCCGATGCACGAGCCAGTAGCTGCGCATCCGCGTCTTCCGCAGCCCGGCGGGCAGCATCCGCGTCACGACCGCGTGATCGCAGCTCGCATGGACCCAGAAGTTCGGCAGGCTGCGCATGCGCAGCACGCCGACGTCGGCAGAGGGATAGTCGCCCATCAGCGGGGCGACCCGTGCGCCATCCATCGATTCGGTGGCGAATCCTTCGGCGAGCGCGGTGCGGTTGCACGTGTACCAGATGTCGTTGTCGGGATCGGGAAAGGTCGCGAGCCCGCCCGCCGGGTGCGCGACACCGTCGCCCGGAACTGCCCATTTCGTCTCGATGCGCGCGATCGCGGCGGCGATCTTCCGCCGCACGGCCTCGGAGGCGTGCTCCTCCTCGTACACGTCGAAGTTGGACTTCACGTATTGCGGATGGCGCGGCGTGCAGTGATAGCACTCGCGGTTGTTCTCCCAGACGAGCTTCCAGTTCGCCTCGACTTCGTAGTCGGCCACGTGCGCGATGCGCGCCCGATCGAATCCTTGCGGCGCACCCGCCACTTCGAACCGCGCGCGCAAGCCGTCGAAGGCGGGCGGCGCCGCCGCCAGCGAAACGTAGACGAGATCCGCGCACACTTGCGCGTGCAGCGGCCGCAATCCCAGCTGCGACTTGTCGATGCCCTCCTGCATGCCGTGGCAGGCGACGAGCTCGCCCTGGCGCGAGTACGTCCAGCTGTGATACGGACAGACGAGCGCGCGGGCATGGCCGGTATCGGTCCTGCAGATCTGCGAACCCCGATGGCGGCAGACATTGTGGAACGCGCGCACGCGGCCATCGTCGCCGCGGATCACCAGCACGGGCGAAGTGTCCACCGCGAGCGTCAGGAAATCGCCGGGATTCGGGATCTCGAACGCGAACCCGGCGAAGATCCAGCCTTGCCGCCAGATCTTCTCCATCTCGGCCGCATACAGCGCGTCGTCGAGGTAGAACGGCCGCGGCATTCCGATGACCGTCGCGCCGCAGATCGAGCAGCGGCGCGAGATCGGTGCCGAAGGGCGAAACGGCGCTGGACATCGTGGTGAGCGGGCCTAGGCGAGAATCGCGTGACGGTCGGGATCGTACAGCGGTCGCAAGTGGCGGACGGCCAGATACCGCTCGCCCATCGCTTCGACCTCGTACGCGGCGTGCGCGGGCTCGGTGGCGGCGAGGTAGGCACACAGCATATTGCGGCCGAGGGTGTACGCATACCCTCCACTCGTGACGCGCCCCAGAACGCGGCCGCCCTCCAGCACGATTTCGCCGCCGAAGAGGTTGACCTCCGGCGGCGCGCTGAACCACGCCAGCTTCTGCCGCGGCCCGCTTGCCTTGACGGCGGCCAACGCGGCGCGGGCGAGAAATTCGCCCTTGTCCGGCGCCACGCAGAAGCCCAGTCCCGCCTCGTAGGGGTTGTAATCCGGCGTGATGTCGGAGCCCCAGGCCAGATAGTGCTTTTCGAGGCGCAGGCTGTTGACGGCGCGATAACCCACATTGGCGATGCCGAAGGGCATGCCGGCGCTCCAGAGCTTTTCGTAGAGATCGAGCGCGTACTCGACCGGAACGTGCAGCTCGTAGCCCAGCTCGCCGAGATACGTCACCCGCAGCGCGAGGACGGGGGCAAAGGCGAGATCGAGCTGGCGCGCGCTCATGTAGGGGAAGTCGGCGTTCGCCGAGCGGCGCGTCGGTCAGCCGCGCGAGCACGTCACGGGAGCGCGGGCCGCAGAGGTTCAGCACGGCCTTCGCGGACGTGAGGTCGTCGAGCGTGACACCGCCGGCGGCCGGGATGTGGCGCTCGATCGTCGAGCGATCGCGCACCCCAACGCGCTTCCGGTGACGAAGTAGAAGCGGTCCTCCGCGAGCCGCGTGATCGTGACGTCGGCCTCGATGCCGCCGCGTTCGTTGCAAAGCTGCGTGTAGACGATGGTGCCCACCGGACGATCGATATCGTTGCCCGCGAGCTTCTGCAACAGCGCGAGTGCGCCGGGACCGCGCACTTCGTATTTGGAAAACGAGCTCATGTCGATGATGGCGACGCGCTCGCGCACGGCGCGATGCTCGTCGCCGATGGCCTCGAACGCCGGTCCGCGATCGAACGATGGCACATCGACCGTCCTCGTTCCGGGTTCACCGAACCAGTTGGGCCGCTCCCAGCCGAACTTGTTGCCGTAGACGGCGCCGAATTCGAGCAGCGTCGCGTGCAGCGGACTGCGCCGCGCGCCGCGGCCCGCGTCCGGATCGTGATTCGGCCAGGCGATGTGGTAGTAGCGCGCGTAGCTCTCGACGGCGCGCTCGTACATGAACGCCTTGACCGAATGCGGAGTGCCGAAGCGGCGCACGTCGAACGGCCACAGGTCGAGGCCCGGATCGCCGTCCACGATCCAGTTCGCCATCACCCATCCGGCGCCGCCCGATGCCGCGATGCCCGACGTGAAGCCGCAGCACAGGTAGAAATTGTCGAGCTCGGGAGAGAGCCCGATGATCGGCTCGCCATCCGCGGTGATCGGGATCGGGCCGTTGATCATCTGCCGAATTCCGACCTCGTCGAGCATCGGGATACGCGCTGCCGCCTCCTCGGCGAGCGGCGCGAAGCGATCGAAATCGGGCTGCAGGAGCTCGGGGCCGAAGCCGTGCGCAATGCCATTGGCGCCCCAGGGCCGCGTGTTCGTTTCCCAGCCGCCGACGGCCAACGCGCCGGGCTCCGGCTTCACGTAGAAATTGCCGTCGGGATCGCGCAGCGTGGGCAGGCCGGCAGGAATGCGGTCCGTTTTCTCGGTGACGAAATACTGGTGCTCGACGGCGCACGCCGGAACGCGCGTGCCGACCATCGCCGCGATCTCACGGCCCCACATGCCGGTCGCGTTGATGACGCACTCCGTCTCGATGTCTCCGGCATCCGTGACGACCGTCGTCACCCGCCGTCCGCGGCGCTTGAGCGCGGTCACGCGAACGCCCTGCGCGATGGTCACGCCGCCGGCGCGGGCGCCTGCCGCGTAGGCGTTGGTGAGGCTCGTCGGGTCGACGTAGCCGTCGCCCTCGATCCAGGCGGCACCCACCACGCCTTTCGCGTCGAGCAGCGGAAAGAGGCTCGCGTGCTTCCAGCGGCGACACGAGCTCGACGTGAAAGCCGAAGCCCTTGGCCATCGTCGCGGAGCGCTTGAGCTCCAGCCAGCGGGCAGCGGAGGACGCGAGGCGCAAGCTGCCTACACCCTGCCATCCGGTCGCCTGCCCCGTTTCGGCCTCGAGCTTCCCGTACAGCTCGGCGCCGTAGCGCATGAGGCGCGTCAGGTTGCTGCTGCTCCGGAGCTGGCCGACCAATCCTGCCGCGTGCCACGTGGCGCCATGCGTGAGCTGCAGGCGCTCGAGCAGCAGCACGTCCCGTTCGCCGCGCTTGGCGAGGTGATACGCGATGCTGCACCCGATGACGCCGCCGCCGATGATGACGACCCGGGTTTTCGGCGGTAATGGCATAGGAGAGCGAATCTAGCATAATGGTGGCCGGCGTCCGTGCTGCGCACCGCCATCGCCAATGGCGTCGGTGCGCAAAGCGGCGTCGCGTGGGGATCAGCCGCTGACCCCTGCGCCCACCATACTGGTGGCGAAGCCTCAGCCGAAAGCGATCATGGACGAACCGCAGGCACCGTCACCTCGCACCCATCGCGCCAGCGGCGGACGCGAAGCCAAGCGCGCGGCCCGCTCGGCGCGCGCGGGCGTTTCGATGCCTTACATCACGCGCAAGATCGGCGTGCTACGAGGTGCTGGACGAGGAGGGGCTCGCGACGATCGAGCGCAATGCCGACATCATCCTCGCGGAAATCGGCATCGAGTACCGCGACGATCCCGAGGCGATCGAGGTCTGGAAGGCGGCCGGCGCCGAGATCGACGGCGCGCGCGTGCGCTGTCCGCCCGGCATGTGCCGCAGCATCGTACAGGCGAGCGCGCCGCGCGATTTCGTTCAGCACGCGCGCAATCCGGCAAGGAGCGTCCCCATCGGCGGCAAGCACACGGTGTTCGCGCCGGCGTACGGCTCGCCGTTCGTGCGCAGCCTGGACGAGGGCCGCCGCTACGCCGACCATCGAGGACTTCCGCAACTTCGTCAAGCTCGCCTACATGGCGCCGTCGCTGCATCACTCCGGCGGCACGATCTGCGAGCCCGTCGACCTGCCCGTGAACAAGCGGCATTTCGACATGGTGTACAGCCACATGAAGTACAGCGACAAGCCGTTCATGGGGTCGGTCACGCACCCGGAGCGCGCGCAGGATTCGGTCGAGATGGCGAAGATCCTGTTCGGCGACCAGTTCATCGATCCGGCGACCGGCAAGCCGAAGACGGTGATCATCAACCTCATCAACGCGAACTCGCCGATGACCTACGACGCCACGATGCTGGGCGCCGCCAAGGTCTACGCGCGCGCCAACCAGGCGACGATCATCACGCCGTTCATTCTCGCGGGCGCGATGTCGCCGGTCACGGTGGCGGGGACGGCCGCGCAGACGCTGGCCGAGGCGCTGTCGGGCATGGCGTTCGTCCAGCTCGTGGCGCCGGGCGCACCGGTGGTGCTCGGCAGCTTCGCGTCGTCGATCTCGATGCAGTCCGGCGCGCCGACGTTCGGCACGCCCGAGCCCGCGCTCGTGCTGTTCGCGATGGCGGCGCTCGCGCGGCGCCTGGGCGTTCCGTTTCGGTCCGGCGGTGCGCTCTGCGGCTCGAAGATCCCCGACGCGCAGGCGGCCTACGAGTCCGCCAACACCCTGCTGCCGACGTGCCTCGGCGGCGTGAATTTCGTGCTCCACACCGCCGGCTGGCTCGAGGGCGGGCTGTCGATGGGCTACGAGAAGTTCGTCATGGACGTCGACCAGGCCGGCATGATGCACACACTGCTCGCCGGCGTCGATCTCTCGGAGAACGGCCAGGCGATGGATGCGATTCGCGAAGTCGGCCCCGGCAAGCACTTCCTCGGCTGCGCGCACACGCAGGCCAACTTCGAGACGGCGTTCTACCGCTCGCCCATCGCCGACAACAACAGCGTCGAGCAATGGGAAGCCGAAGGCAGCCAGGATCTCGCGCAGCGCGCCAACGCGAGCTGGAAGAAGCAGCTCGCGAGCTACGAGGCCCCGCCGCTCGACCCGGCGATCGACGAAGCGCTGCAGGACTACATGAACCGGCGCAAGGCGACGTTCGCCGATTCAAAGTACTGATAAACTGGAGTGCGTGTCAATTCTCGATCTGCCAGCGTTCGAGGAGGAAGCCACATGCGCCATCCATTACTCAGCGGGTGCAGTCGCGGGCTCATCGCGTCGATTCTCGCTCCCGCGCTTTGCGCCACGGCTCCAGCCTCGGCCGAGATCTTCTAAGTGCTTCGCCAAGGACAAGACGCCGATCTACCAGAATTTCCCGTGCCAGTTCGACTCGAATCCAGAGGTCACGAAGATGGCCTTCGTGCCTCCCGCTGCGAGTCCAGGCGAAGCCGAAGCCGGCACCCGTCAATGTTGCAGTTGCCCGTCAAGCAGCCCGATCCAGCCGAGCCTAGCATCGGCATGGCGCAGGACGAAGTCAGAGCGCTCCTGGGTGAGCCGATGGAGATCGTTCAGGACGAGCCCAGCTGTAGGCATCGAGACCTGGCGCTACGTCAACCGAAGCGTCCAGTTCGATAGCAACCAGCGCGTCCTGGATCTGCAGACCTGGTAGTCAACTCGGGACGCGGCTGGCCTCGCGCCGCCGCCTGCTGCGCGCGTCCCGGGTTGGAAAGCTTCTAGTTGCAAAGCTGCGCGAAGCGCGCTGCCTTGGCCGGATTCGCCCAACGCGCGTCGCCGGGCGTCCACACCTGCGGAACGAAGAAGTCGAACGGGTCCATCAGCAGGCGGAACTCCGGCCAATCGCTCTGCGCGAAGCCCATGTTGAGCGCCGTTTCACGCCAGCTCATCATGTGATAGATCCCCGAACCCTTTTGCGCGACGTCGGTCAGGTGGCCCGGAATGTAGACCTTGGGCTTGAGGTGCTGCTGGACCATGATGATGTCGCGCTGCTGGTTGGCCGCCGCCCCGAGGCTGACGATGGAGCCGAGAAGCACGTCGGTGTTCGGCAGCGTATCCATCAGCGAGTACAGGCCCGCGCCGATCGCCGCCGCAAGATCTTTCGTCGCCTGTGGCGTCGCCGGGTTGTTGTAGGTGGCCAGCGAAATGAGCCCGGGGTCCACGCCGATGCCTTCCTTCGCCGGGCCCGCGGAGTTGAGCCAGACGAGGCTGAAGTTATAGCCGCTGCGCAGGACGAACTGGTAGAAGACCTCGTACGGGCCCGCCGTGCCGCCGAATCCCGTCGTCGTCGTGTTGAGCTGTCCCGGCACTCTGCTCGCGACGGCGTCGGTGGGGTGAACGACGTCAGCGTCGGGTACATCGCCGGATAGGTGACCGCCGGGCGTGGGCGTGGTGATCACGCGCCCCGCGTAGCGCGGATCGGCGAGATCGCTCAGCGTGGTGTGCGTGAACGACGGATCGACGGGCGCCGTTCCCGAATGCACGAACTTGAACGCGAGAACGCAGACCAGCGAGTCGAGCGGCGTGGCAAGCTTGGTGGCGCTGCTCTTCAGCAACCCCGCGTTGGGACCCTCGTCGTATTGGCCGGGCCTCGAGCCGCGCGGCACGACTCCGACGCAGTTGACCGGGTCGGCGTCCGGAAGGTACGGCGACGCCGCCGTTCTGACGGCATTCGGGTCGGCGGCCATCCTCGTGACATCCGCCTGCATCACGTCGCAGGTCTCGGGCGTCGCGTAGATCACCGCGTTGGTCCACTTCGCGATGTAGGCGGCGTTGTCCGCGTGGTCGCCGTGTCCGTGCCCGAGGAAGATCGCCTCCGGCCGCACGTCGATCAGGTCCTGCGGCAGCACCGGGGCATATCGCCTGTCGATGGGCGATGGTCGGCAGCTCGGGCCGCGAGATGTAGCTGTCGAGCAGGACGACGCGTCCCAGAATCGACGTGACGTAGGTCGTGTTCGTCGCCCAGGAGGCAATGACCTTGTCCTTCTTGACGGCCCCGGTATTGACATCCACGTTGTCGATTCCGAAAAACTTCTGCCGTGCCTTGAGCAATCGCGGGATCGACCGCCGCCAACGTGACTGAACTGCACAAACACATCGCCATCGACAGACCGGCGAATGCCATTCCTTCGCGCTTCATGACATGACCTCCTCTCTGGATTCGATGACCGCGCTTGAAAAATGGGAGCAATAACCGATCGCTATTTACTCCCTTCGTCCTCCCGGATTCGATGCCTTCGACTGCGGCCGCTCGATGGGGAACCGACTGCGTTCACATTTTGTGCTTCACGATTGGTGTCCCACAGAATGTTCGCCGCGTCGCTATCATAGTTACAGCGTTTGCAATCGACAACGGAAAACTGAAAGAGGATTTCAGCGCGGCGATCTTGCTGCACCGCAATGGCATCAGCAGCGCCGCGCTGTCGCCATTTCTTACATTTTCCTCGCGACGAGCCGGGCCAATTATCGTAGGCAATTGAAAATTTGCTGAAAAAATGACGATGGCGTGAAAGTTGCATCACAGCGTCCCGACGCTATTCGAAACGACCAATTTCTCGGGGGATGCTCATGAACTTGAAACAAACGCTCGGCGCCGGGCTCGTTTCAGCATGGATCGCGGCCTTGGGTCCGTCGGCATTCGCGGGTCCGGTGGCGCACGAAACCGGCTCCAATCAGGTCACGAACGGCAGTTTCGAGAATACGTCGGCCATCGCCGGTTCCGGCTGGACGGCGTCCGGCTTCATTGCCGAGGGCTTCGACTACTTCATCGACACCAATCCGGCCGATGCGCAGAGCGGCACGCATTCGTTTGCCGGCGGCGGGATTGGAGCGCCGGGCTTCATTTCGCAGAACTTCGCGACCGTTGTGGGGCGAATTACAACATCCACCTTTGGCTCGCGAATCTCAGCGGTTTCTCCGGCGATACGGACGATTGAAGTTCTGCTGGGGCGGTAACGTGGTCTATTCGGCAACCGACATCCCCGGTTTGGCTACAGTCGCAAATCATCATCGATCCGATCGCCACTTCCACAACTACCGTGCTGTCGATCGGGCTGCGGGACGACGCCTTCTTCCTGAATGTGGACAATATCTCGGTCCGGCAGGTCCCCGAACCGGCCACCCTTGCGCTATTGCTCGGCGGCTTGGCCGCTGGCGGTCTCGGCGGCGGCGCCGCTCGACGACCTGACGGCCTCGACAAGAAGGCCCGCCGATCGGCTGGCTGATTCGCAATGGTGTTGCCTGCCGGCGCGATCTGACCCACAATCCCCTTGCGGTTCACGCGGCAAGGGGATTCTTGTGTTCGGCGGTAACCACTCCCGAAGGAGAAAGACTCATCCAATGATCGGCTGGCATTGCTGACTGATTCCAACGTCAGAGGAGTACATGAAGCTCAGCGCAACTCGTATCGGCTCTCTTTGCAATCGCAATGAGCAGCATCATCTCCTTGGCGTCGGCCGCGACCTGGCTCATCGCGGCGCGGCAAAAGGTCTTCGGAATCGAGAATGTCGACGCCAATACAGGAGCCGTCAAGAAAGACAAGGTCATTTTCTCCTGGCTGACGAATACGACCTATGCAGTCTCCGTGCTGGGACGCGTGATCATGCTCGATTCCTACGTCACTCGTCTGAGCTGACGCCGGGCAGGACGCCCTTTGTCATCCAGGACCTGGTCGACCTCAAGCCGGAGGCGATCCTGCTCGGGCATGGCCACTTCGATCACGCAGACAATGCGGCGTACATCGCGAAGTTGACCAACGCCGCGATCTACGCGTCGCCGGAAACCTGTGATGCGATGCAGGCGGACGTGATCAGGATGTTCAACGACCCCAACGCGATCAATGGTGGAGCGAAAATAATCTCCGATGCCAACCCGGTCAATTGCACGCCGGTCGTGTCGCGCGGATCAACCCCGGGACGGAAATAACGCGGCTGAATTTCCTGGAACCGCTGGCCTGCATCGTCGGGTTCAAGCATATGCACTCGAATGCCGTGCCGCCCGATCCTACGTATCCCCCCGTCACGTTTCATCGTGACTCAGGATTCGCGCGACACGCAGATGTACCCGCGCGGCACGCCTCTGACGCCTCCGACCAATCCCGGCAAACAGGGTGCCAGGCCAGATCAACATTGCGACGAGCGGCTCCGGCGGCCCGGTGGACCCATCGCCATGTTCTACGATTTCGAGCTGCGCAGCGGCTACAACTTCACTTTCGCCTGGCACAACAGCACCGGCGCGCTCAAAGAAGGCCTCGCTCCGGACGGAGCATGGGGTCCGGCGGTAGGGCAGAATGTATTCAATCTATTCGCTGGCTTGCCGCCGACCGACGTCGAATTAGGCTCGGCTTCCTCGGCCAACACCGCCAATAATGGACACCGGGACATCGTGATGTACCAGCTGTACCTCCAGCCCAAAGTGTTCATTCCCGGGCACTTGACGACGGGGACCAACGGCGTCGGGGAGAGCTCTACGCAAGAGCCTATTCTTCATGTACCGCAGCGCGTTGGCGAACATCGGTACCGTGCAGCCGGTTTATACGCCGGAAATTCGCTGGCTGGTGGACCCGACCGACTACATTCGACCGATGGTGTTCACGCCCGGGGATCCGCGCTGGTTCAATCCGGCCAAGGCGTCCCGGGTGGCGCAATTCTGCAACCAGGACTTGTTGCCTTGACGCTCGCGTGGCGGCAGGTCGCTTGCCTGTCCCGCGCGCGCGAGCGTTCGTTGCGATATTCGGCACAGCGGCCCCATGCGTAGAAGCTCCGTCGTTTCGTTGCTGTTTTCACCGGCGCTCGTTGCCCTGGTCTTTTCAATGCCGAGATCGCCTCCTCGGTCGATGCGTTTCTGGCCAAGGACCCCGGTGTGCGCGCTGGACCCGGTGGCGGAGATCCTCCTCGCGAATTTGACACCGACCCAGGTGGCGTTTTTCAACATGGGGAAGGTGTCGTTCGTGGAAGCGGAGTCGGTCGCCGACGGCCTTGGACCGACGATGAATCTGGACAACTGCGGCGGTTGCCATTCGCAGCCGACGTTCGGTGGAACGAGCCCGTCGCAGAATCCTCAGATTGCGCTTGCCAGGTTCAACCGCGGCAATCGTGCGGGCAACCTGCCGTCATTCGTCTCGCCGGACGGGCCGGTGCGGGTGGCGCGCTTCGTGAAAATGCGGATGGTACGCCGGACGGAGCTGTCCACGCCTTGCTGAGCATCGCCGATCGTCCGGATGCGCCGGGTGCGCGATGGCGCAGCCGGATATCGCCACGGAGTTGGCAAACCATAACGTGGCTTTTCGCATTCCCACTCCGGTGTATGGCGCGGTCTCATCGAGCAGATTCCGGACAGCGCAATACGCGCGAACCTGCGGCGAATGCCGCGCGCAACAAGGCGCTTGGAATCCTGGGTCGTCCGAATATCGCTCTCGCCGGCAACAAGACCTCCGGCCACGCGAAGGCGGACGAAATCGAGGGTCCGATCGCCCGGTTTGGATGGAAGGCCCACAACGCATCGCTGCTCGTCGCCGCGGCCGAGGCGTATCACGACGAAATGGGCATCACCAACGAGCTGTTCCCGACCGAGCGCAACGAGTCCTCGACATGTCAATTCCTGGCCGTTCGGAGGAACGATATCAACCTCGACGGCGTGCCGGCAATCGACTCGATCCGCAGATACCTCAATCCGCTGGGACATCGCTATCCCCTCGACGTCGCCGAGCTCCGCGAGCGGGCGATCGCGTTTGCCGCCCGCAACCCGCCAGGAGACTATTTGGCGAATACCGATGGCCAATCGGCCTGTCGACACGGTCAGCAGCATCGAAAAGTTCGCCTCCTTCATGCGCTATCTGGCGCCGCCGACGCCTTCTCGCGATACGCCGGGCGGAGCCGAGTCCATCACCCGGGGCAGAGATCTGTTTGGCGATGTCGGATGCGCAGCGTGTCACACGCCGACATTGCGCACGGAAACGCTACGGTCGCGGCGCTGCGCAACCAGCCGGTGAATCTTTACTCCGATCTTCTGTTGCATGACATGGGCCCGGATTGGCCGATGGAGTCGCTCAGGGTCAGGCCGCCCTAACAGAATTTCGCACCGCTCCGTTATGGGGTCTCGGGCAGAGGATTTATTTCCGCACGATGGACGCACGCGAGACTTGCGTCGTCGCGATCGATGCGCATCGTAGCGGCAGTCGGACCAACGGTGATGCGTCGGAAGCCAATACCGTGGTCGGTCGTTTCGACGCGCTCCCCGGAGAGCGGGAAACAGGATGTCCTGAATTTTTCTGCGCTCGCTTTAGCTGCGTCGGCGCGCAGCGAAGCACCTCCGCGCGAATACTACTCCTGATAGGGCTCCACGAGGCTCGCGCGCAGCGAATACCCGACGTCGATATCGGCCGACCCGTCGACGATTTGCACCGACCTCTTGCTCCCGGTCGCGGCTATGCGGCCCGTGACCCACACGGCGTCGAACATGCGCCGCATCTCGAAGGCCTTGTCGGGCTTGACGTAGACGATCTGGTTGGGCTCGGGCGGCGGCGTATGGATGCACGCCCCCACCCACGGCACCAGCAGGAACTCGGTGACCTTGCGTGCCCGAGAACTCGAGCGGCAGCACGTAGCCGGGCATGCGCATCGTCTTCCCGTCGATCGCGGGATTCACGGCGCTGGCCGGCGGCACGCTTTTTCTCGGCGATCGAGTCGCGTTTCGCCAGCAGTCCATCGCATCGATGCCATCCTGCCGCAGCCTGGTCAATGCCTTCTTCTCTATGGCGACTTCCCTCGGGCGTCAGCGTAACGCCGCGCGCTTTGCGGGCGCGCAAGGCCGGCGACGTCGCTCAACGCGCATGAGCTGCTCGGTGGACAGGTCGCGAAGGGATTGTCGGCAGCGGATACTTTGACGGCGAAGGTCGTCCCAGCTCGAGGTGCGCGGCTCCTCGGCGTAGGCGCCGTCGCCATCCATATGCGCAGACCGGAATCAGAGCACGGCAAAGAAATCTTTTCGTCATGCATGAAGCCGCACCTCGTCAAATTCGAATCGTCATGCCGTCGGCGAGCGACAGGCGGTAGATTCTGTACGCAGGATCAGACCGATGAGTACCCGGACACTGCAACCAGCATCATAAGTCCAAACTCGGCGGCCGAGGGCCAGCGGGAGCGATGAACAGCCCGAGACCCTGCTCCAGCCAAGGTTTCCCGTACGCCCAGCCCGAGGTAGAAGCGCGGCAATTCCGAGCACGATTCCGAGCAGCGTCAGAAACGTGGCCTCGCCGAGCAGCAGCGCGAAGACATGCCACGGCCGCGCGCCCACGGCACGCAACACCGCCATTTCCCGGCGGCGTTCGCTCAAGCTGGTGAGAAGCGCGATCAGCATCCCCGCGAGCCCCATGACGACCACGCAGGGCGGAGATCGCGATCAGGGTCTTCTCGCCCCGGCCACGATGTCCCAGACTTCCAGCAGCGTTGCGCCCGGCAGGATCGCGGTAAGCGGCTCGTCCCGCGACTCGTTCACCTGCCGTTGCAGGAACAGCGCCCTCGCTGCGCGATTTGAGACCGAACGAGGACTGCGGTGATCGTGCGCGTCGAGCCTCGTCTGCGCCAGCGCCATGCTGGTCGTGATCGTGATCGCGATCGTGGTCCATCCGGCCGGCGCTTGCATCCGCGCTGCTTCGCGTTTCGCATTGCGGCCGCCAGCGGATCGGCGCCGGCTTCCGCCGATTCCGCCGCGTGCACGGCGTCCATGCCTTCCAGCGAGACGTGGATCGCGCGATCGACAGGTGTACCGGTCCGCGCGAGTATTCCTGACCACGCGAAAGGGATGATCCTTGTGGAGCGCAAAGGCCACGTCTCCGGAGCCATGCGCGATGACGATCTGCTGGCCGAGGCGATAACCCAGCGCGGCCGCGACATCCGCGCCGAGGACCGTGCCATCGGCATCGGCGAAGCGCTCGCCCTCGACCAGCTCGAGCCTGCGGTCCCGGCCGAACCGGTAGTGGTCGAAGTAATCCTGCGTCGTGCCAAGCACATGGAATCCGCGGTGCGAATCACCCAGCGAGAGGGAATCGTCCAGGCGACCTCCGGCAGGCCGGCGATCCTTTGATAACTCTCCCAGCTCACGCTGTTGGTGGCGTTGCCGATCCCGAACACGGACGACAGCAGCAGATGCACGGGGCTGCTGCGCGCGCCGACGATGAGATCGGTTCCGGAGACCGAGTTCGCGAACGTCTCCCGGGATTCCTGGCGAATGCGCTCCACGCCGAGCAGCAGCGCGACCGAAAGCGCGATCGACAGCACGGTCAGACCGGCGGTCAACCTGCGATTGCGCAAACTCTTTATCGCCAAGGGAAGGATCATCACGTCGTCCCCGCTGAGCGCTGTGACCGGCGATGCGCCGGCGATGCGATTGAGGTCGGCAAATTCCACCGCGCGATCGAACAGGGGCGCAAGCGCTGCATCATGGGTGACGAAGATCAGCGTCGTGCGTTCTCGCTCGCATTCACGAAACAGGAGCTCCAGGAACGCTGCGCGGCGATCGCGCATCGAGCGACGATGTAGGCTCGTCTGCGAGCACGAGCTCCGGAGCCACCCATCAGCGAACGGGCCGCGGCCACGCGCTGCTGCTGGCCGACGCTGAGCTCGGTCACCTGGCGGCCCAACATCTCGTCGTCTCCCATGTCGAGGTGATCCAGAAGGCGTGCTGCGACTTCCCGGACACTGGTGTCCGGATTGCTCGCAGCGGTTGCGGCGGCGGCTCGAGAAGGCGCAGGGCAGACACACGTTTTCCCGCACCGACAGATAGGGAATGAGGTTGAACAACTGGAAGATGACGCCGATGTGGTCGGCGCGGAAGCGGTCGCGTGCGGATCCCGTGAGCGCACCCAAGTCATGCCCCAGCACGCGCACCGACCCACTCTGCGCTTTCAGAATTCCCGCCAGCAGGCTCAAGAGGGTCGATTTTCCGCTGCCGCTCGGGCCGCGCAGCATCAGCCGCTCTCCGCGGGCAACGCGCAGCGAGTCGATAGCTACGACGGGAGGCGAAGCCGCGTGCCACGAAAAACGCACGCCCGATAGCTCGACGACATCGTCGGATACGGATGACCCCATATCTATCTTTCCGCGAGAGAATTCAGTCACGCCAGTCCAGAATTCAGACGTGACCCCCAGCGAGTTGTGGTCGGAATCCGGCACGACTTGCCAGCGCTTCGGTCCCGCCCACGCGTCGTACAGCGCGCGTGAGCGCCGACCGGGAATGATCGAGTCGGAGCTCGCCACGATCGTGAGCATCGGCGCGCGGCAGCGACGCGCATCGGCCTGCGCCTCGAAACGGTGCTTCAGCAGCAGCGAAACCGGAAGCCACGGGTAGTGATGGCTGCCGATGGCGGCCAGGACTGTCGTACGGCGACACCAGGATGACGCCCGCGACGGGCCGCTCCGCGGCGACGTGCGCGGCCAGCGCGGTCCCCAGGCTGCGCCCGAAGACGACGATGCGCTTGCCATCGACACCGTCCCGCGCCGCGACGGCGTCGTAGATCGTCAACGCATCGCTGGTGAGGTCGCGCTCGCCCGGCTTGCCCTCGCTGGTGCCGTAACCGCGATAGTTGACCGCGACGATCGACCACTCGCGCGGCCAGTGCGGGTCGGCAAGCGTATGCGAAACCTCCTCGGCGTTGCCGCCGAAGTAGATGACGGTGGGCGAGGGCACGGCGCTGCCTTGGGCGATCCAGCCGTGCAAGGCGGGTACCGTCCGCCGCCGTGACCGTGAACGGCGCGCGTGCGCGGGCAGATGCGCCGTCGAGCTCGCGGGCTGCGGGAAGAAGATCAGGCTGTCCTGCATCAGCCACGCCGCCGCCGGGACGCCGACGGCGATTGCAATGACGGCGATCAGCCATTCCATAGGGGTGCGCCGGTGGGTTCGCTTTGTCTCCGGCGGATTATAGGCGTCGCGAACCGCCTTGCCGGCGTAAAATCGGCGCGGTGCGCCGCCGGAGAATTCGACGGTGGACACATTGCCCTCAGCGTGAGAATCGCCATGCCGGACGCCATCGACTATCTGAATCCCGACCTTCCGGCGAACCTGGCGCGCGTCACGATGCGCGTGATCGACGCGACGGCGGCCACGCTCGAAGGCTACGGTTTTCTCGTCGACGATCCCGCGAGCTGCAGGATCGAGATCGTGCGCTGGCCGGCGCAGGGCACGCGGCCCGTCGATGCCGACACCGGCGATCAGGGCGGTACGACCGAGGGCACGTTCATCAGCGAATGGAAAGGTGACATCCTCTACGGGCGCAATGCGGCCGTCGGCGGCCACTACATCCTCGCGTACGGCGAAGATCCCGAGCGCGCCGATCCCGATCACGCGCGACGATCCGCAGCGGATCCTGCTGTGGCATGCGAACTACCATCCGGACGGCGGACAGCTCTTCTTCCCGCTCGACAGGAAGCCGCTTTCTGGTCCCGCTCGCGTTGCCGGGCGACGACATCGAACCCTCGAAATTCGTGTGCTTCCGCTTCGACGGGCGCCAAGGCCTCTACATTCATCCGAACATCTGGCACGAAGGCGTGTTCGCCACGGCCGGCACGCAGCGGTTCTTCGACCAGCAAGGGGCCGTGCACGCGCGCGTGTCCGTCGACTTTGCGCGCGAGTTCGGATGCCTCCGAAGCGCCGATCGGATAACGCGAGGCGTCGAACCGCCTCGCACCGCAAGCCCAACGAATTCTGACCTCGGACTCCACCATGGCCACCACGATCGCCGCGATTCGCGCCACGCCTGTCACGGTCCCGCTCGAGGCGCCGCTCCTGCACAGCAACGGCGCGCATTGGGGCCGCTTCGTGCGGACGATCGTCGAAGTGGAGACCGCCGACGGCTTCGTCGGACTGGGAGAGATGGGCGGCGGCGGCGAGGACGCGACGCGCGCGTTCGCGGGTCTCCTCGACTACCTCCGCGGCCACGACGTGTTCGCGCTCGAGGCGCTGCGGCTCAAGATCTGCAATCCGACCGCGAGCCTCTACAACAATCGCACCCAGCTCCATGCCGCGATCGAGTTCGCCTGCCTCGACATCATGGGCCAGAAGCTCGGCGTTCCCGTGCATGCGCTGCTGGGCGGCAAGCTGCGCGATGCCGTCGATTTCGCGAGCTACCTCTTCTTCCGCTACGCCGATCCGGCGACGGGCAAGGGCGAGGTGCGCACGCCGGAGCAGCTCGTCGCGCAAGCGGCGGCGCTCAAGGCCGCGCACGGATTCACGTCGCACAAGCTGAAGGGCGGCGTCTATCCGCCCGCGCATGAGCTCGCGTGCTATCGCGCGCTGGCGGCGTCGCTGCCGGGCGAACGCTTCCGTTACGACCCGAATTCCGCGCTGTCGCTCGCGGACGCCATCGAGTTCGGCCGCGGCATCCTCGATCTTCGCAACGACTATTTCGAGGATCCGGTCTGGGGGATGCCGCAGCTGAAGCGCCTGAAGGAATTCGTGCCGCTGCCGATCGCGACCAACACGGTGGTCGTCAACTTCGAGCAACTCGCGGCCAACGTCCAGTCCGGCGCCGTCGACGTCATCCTGCTCGACACCACGTTCTGGGGCGGCATCCGTCCCTGCATCAAGGCGGCCGGCGTCTGCGAGACGATGGGTCTGGGCGTGGCGGTCCACAGCTCCGGCGAGCTCGGCGTGCAGCTCGCGACGATGCTGCACATGGGCGCCGTCGTTCCCAACCTCGGCTACGCGGCGGACGCGCACTATCATCATCTGACCGACGACGTGATCGTCGGCGGCCCGCATGCGCTACGAGAACGGCGCCATCCGCGTGCCCGACGCGCCCGGCCTCGGGATCACGCTCGATCGCGAAAAGCTCGCGCAGCTACCACGAGCTCTTTCGCGAGCTCGGCGGATATCCCTACGATCGCGACCCGGGGCGTCCGGGCTGGTTCGCGCAGGTGCCGAACAGCAACTGGGCCGATCCGGCGCGTCTCGCTGCGCCCGACGCTGAAGCGAAGAGCCCTAGCGCGCTTGCGCCAGGCCTGCGTCGTGCGGTCGAACCGGCGCGTCAGCAGGACATGGGTGATCTTCACCGCGGCCGAGGTGGCCACGATGGTCACCGCCATCGCGGCCGCGGCGGCGGTGGATCCAGCCTCGTCCATGTGAATGATCGAGATCGCCGCGAGCTTGGTGTCCGTCGAATAGAGGAAGATCACCGCGGAGACGGTGGTCATCGCATTGACGAAGAGGTAGATGCTGATGTCGAGAATCGAAGGCAGACAGATCGGGACCGTCACCCTCGCCATCGTGCGCAGCAGCGACGCCTTGAGCGATGCGGACACCGCCTCGAATTCCGGGTCGAGCTGCTTCAACGACGTCGTGGCGGTCAGGTGGCTGACCGTGTAGAAGTGGGTCACCGAATTGACGACGAGGATGATCATCGTCGCGTAGATGAAGCCCAGCGGGTTGCCCTTGGCATTGAAGAAGAAGATATAGGCGAGGCCGAGCACCAGCCCCGGCACCGCCATCGGCAGCATCGCCATCAGCTGCGCCATGCCCCGGCCCCACTCGAAGCCGCGCGTCTTCTCGAGCAGGTAGGCGCCGAGAAAGACGACCGCCGTTCCGATCACGGCCGTCCATGATGCGCAGGACCAGCGAGTTCCAGTACGCGCCCCAGCCGTTGCTGTCGAAATCGCCGAACGCGTAGTTCTTGAGCGTGAGCGCGAGATTGTAGGGCCAGCGCGTGACGAGCGACGCCCAGACCGCCATCAGCAGCACGCCCAGGATCAGGCCGCCGACGATCGCGCAGAAGGCGAACAGGCTCCAGTCGCGCCGCGGCACGGCTTTCGGAATGAGCGGCACGGAGCGCGCCGACAGGAGCGCCACCTGTCGCCGCTGGATGATGCGGTCGGCGGCGAACGCGAACACCGCCGGGATCAGCAGCACGAACCCGACCACCGCGCCCATCCCGAAGTTCTGCTGGCCGATCACCTGCTTGTAGATGTCGGTCGCGAGCACGTTGAATTGCCCGCCGATCACCTTGGCGATGCCGAAGTCGGTGATCACGAGCGTGAAGATGACGAATCCCGCGCTGATCACGCCGTATTTCGCGCCGGGCAGCGTGACCGTGAAGAACACCCGCATCTTGGAGGCGCCCAGCGCATCCGCCGCCTCGTAGAGCCGGGCGTCGGCCATCGACAGCGCGGCGACGAGGATCATCAGCGCGTGCGGGAAGCAGTAGAAGACCTGCGAGATGACGATGCCGGCGAACCCGTAGATCTCGCGGCCGAACATCAGGCCCTTGAGGAACCCCTGGTTGCCGAAGAGGTAGATGAACGAGATCGCCGGCAGCAGCGACGGCGCCAGGATGGGGATGAGCGCCAGCGCCTGGAACAGGCCCTTCCAGCGCATGTGGGTCCGCTGCAGCGCATAGGCGTAGGTGAACGCCAGCGGCAGCACGATCGCGGTGGAAACGACGGAGACGAGCAGGCTGTTCCACACCGACTGGAACAGCGCGGGTGTCGAGAAGTAGTGGATGTAGTTGGCGAGCCCGACGAAGGCGCCTTTGTCGTCCTCGAAGCTCTTGGACAGGAGCCACCACAGCGGCAACACGAGGGTGATGAGCAGCCAGCCGATCAGGAGGCAGATGCCTCCGCGCATCAGCAGATCGTCGCGATCGAGCCGGCGGCGGGTCGCCGGGAAGGAAGCGGTGGCGGCCACCGCGGTCGCGGATGTGCCCCTGGCGCTGCGCGCCGTCCCCCGAGGCGAGCGTACGCGCTTGGCGGCCCGGCGCTCAGCTCACGGCGTTTGCGGCGCCCGCGGAAACACGCGCAGGCGCTCCGGCGGCAACGCGATCAGCATCTGCTTGTCCTCCTCGATCAGGAGATCGCGCACGACGTTGATCGAGAAGTCGGCCACGAGCGCGGGCTCGCTGCCGTTGATGGCAAGTCCGACGCGGCAGAACGAGCCCAGGAATTCGACGTCGGCGACGCGCGCCATGAACGTGTTGGGATTGGTGGCCACGGTGTTGCGCACCACGACGTCCTCGGGCCGGATCGCGAGCGTGACGTCACTGCCGGGCCCCGGCTTGATGTCGAGGTCGCAGGCGAGGTCGATCGCGCCGAAGCGCACGACGCCGGGACGGACCACGACGCCTGGCAGGAAATTGGTGGTGCCGACGAAATCGGCGACGAACGCGCTCGCCGGCTTCCGGTAGACCTCGGTCGGCGAGCCGACCTGCTCGATCACGCCGTCGTTCATCACCACGATGCGATCGGCCATCGTCAGCGCTTCTTCCTGGTCGTGCGTGACCATGATCGTCGTGACCCTGATGCGCTCGTGCAGGCGCCGGATCTCGGTGCGCAGATACGCACGCACGCGGGCATCGAGCGCCGACAGCGGCTCGTCCAGCAACAAGCAGGCCGGGCGAAAGGGCGAGCGCACGCGCCAACGCCACGCGCTGCTGCTGGCCGCCGGAAAGCTGCGCCGGATACTTGCGGCCCGACTCGGGCAAGCCGACGAGCTGCAGCAAATCGCTCACGCGGGTCGCGATCTCGACCTTGGGGAGTCGCCGGCTGACGAGGCCGTAGCCGACGTTCGCCGCGACCGTCAGGTTCGGGAACAGCGCGTACGACTGGAACACGATGCCGAAATCGCGGTGCGACGCCGGCAGATTGGAAATCTCCTTGTCGGCCTGGAAGATCCGGCCCGACGTCTGGATGTCGAGCCCGGCGATGGCCCGCAGCAGCGTGGTCTTGCCGCAGCCGGAGGGTCCCAGGAAACAGACGAACTCCCGCGGAAATATCTCGAGGGAAATGTCCTTCAGCGCGGCGAACGCGCCGAACTGCTTGCGCAGCCGCTCGATGCGCAGATACGGGGCACCGGCCGTCGAGGGTGGTTTACGGGCATGGGAACGAAAGCGGCCCGCACCTCGCCGTCGGCGAAGGCGAGGGCCGCATCGTGTTGCGCTCAGTGAGCGGTAGTCGCGCGTTATTTCGGCGCCGACTTGGAATCGTAGCGCTTCGTCCACTCCGCGAGGATCTTCGCGCGATCCTCGCCCATCTTGGCGAGATCGATCTTGACCATCGCCGCATCGGCGCTCGGCGGATAGTTCGGCGGCGCCGGGTTCATCCCGGGATAGCCGACGATGGCGTAATACTTGCCGTAGAGCTCGTAGGCCGGCTTGCTGACGGCGAAGTCCGCGACTTTCTGCGCGGCGGCCAGATTCTTGGTGCCCTTCAGGATCGCCGTGGCTTCCATGTCCCAGCCCGCGCCTTCCTTGGCGAGGATGATGTCGATCGGTGCGCCGCCGGTCTTCTCCTTGGCGCCGCGCATGTCGAAGCCGATGCCGATCACGCGCTCGCCCTTGGCCGCCTGCACGCAGGGCGCCGAACCCGAGTGCGTGTACACGGCGATGTTCTGGTGCAGCTTGTCCATGAACTCCCAGGCGGCCTTTTCGCCCATGATCTGGATCCACGCATAGACCGCCTGATAGCCCGTTCCCGACGACGCCGGGTTGGGCATCACGATCGAGTCCTTGTAGACCGGATTGCCGAGGTCGGTCCACGACACCGGCTTCGGCATGTTCTTCTTGCCGCCTTCGACCGTGTTGTAGCACATGACCGCGAGCCACGCGTCCATGCCGGTCCACGTCGGCGGATTCTTGGTGCTCTTGAACACCGGCTTCACTTCGGCGATGCCTTTGGGCGAGTACGGCTCGAGCAGGCCCATCGAATCGAACAGCGCGACGCTGGACGCGCCGAGACCCCAGATGATGTCGGCGCGCGGATTGTCCTTTTCCGCCAGGACGCGGGCCGTCATCACGCCCGTCGAGTCGCGGACGAAATTGATTTCGACGTCGGGATTCGCAGCTTCGAATGCCTGCTTGTACGGTCCGACCTGGTCCGCCTCGAGCGCGGAGTAGACGGTGAGCCTGGTCTTTGCGCGAATGCCGGACTTGCGATCAGCGCGCGATGCAGCGACGGCCGCAACACACGTGATCAGGCTGCGGAATATCGATTTGGACATTGCGAGAGCTCCTCTGCCAGTGAAATCAAATCCATACCGCTCCGGGCATTCTCGTGCCGGAGTCGGTTCCCCGACCGCCATTGCACCCGAAACGGATCGGACAGTAAAGGGAATTGATGACGGTATCGCTACGCTCCGTTGCCCTATTGCGGTGCACCATGACCGGCTGCCGTATTGCCGGCTCGAGCCGCCGCGCACTTGTCGCCTACCTGGCGCTCACCGTCGGCTGGCGACGTAGTCCCAGCGGGGCCGGCGTCCTCCGATCCGTCGCGTCAGCGCGCTCACGTCCACCTCGGGCATTTCGCGCCGGACGAGCGCCAGCACTTCGCGCACCAGGAGCTCGAGGGAGGCCGCCGCCACCGACAGGGGACTCGCGGAACACGTCCTCCAGCCGGTCGGCGAGCCGCTCCGGCTTGATCGGCATCTGGTCGAGGAAGCGCCGCATCTTCTTGAACTGAAACGTCGTGAAGTACTGCCGATTCAATCCCGCCAGGATGCCGATGAGGTTGTACGCGGTCTCGGTGCGGATCTGAAAGTGCCACACGGTCGCGTCGCGCGCGTCCAGCGCGTCCTGCACGTACCACACCGGAAAGAACTTGAGCCACCGCTCCACCATCGCACGTGCCAATCCGTCGGGGTAGTCGCGGATCTTCGCTTTCCAGCGCGCGATGTACTCGTCGCCATGCACCGCAACGCAGTCGAGCGTCCCCGACATCGCCTTGTGCAGCGGCGTGTCCGGCGTTCCATCGCTCGAGCACCTCGGCGATGTCGTTTTCCCACGCCGCGATCGTCGCGTGCCCGATTTGCGCCTGCACGCCATCGAGCTCGTACGCCTCGGCGATGTTGCCGTCCGCGCGGTCGCCCATGAACCACGCGCGCTCCGGCGCGCCGTTGGCTTCCCTGATCTGCGCGAGCGCTTCCTCGCTCGGCAGCTCGCCGTCGTAGTACACGGTCATGTCGAGGTCGGAATAGTGGTCCGATATCCCTTCCGCCGCCGAACCCGTGATCATCGCGGCCCGCGCGGCGGGCAATCTCGTGTACGGCGCCAGGATCTGCCGTCCCATCCGCAACAGGTATTCGCTCTGCGCCGTTCGCTCGCCGTGCATCTTCGACCTCCGGTTTTTGGCGGCACCTCCGCGTCGTGCGTGATGGCTGGCAGGCACTGCCGGGCGCCTGGGGTACGAAGCCCGGCGGTGCCTGCCACCGTCATCACGACTGCCGGGCGAGTTGACCCGCCGGCTGCCATCTCCCGATCGCGGACCCCAAGTATAATTTCAGGCATGCCCAGCCATTCGCATCGCCACGCCACGCAAATGATCGTCGCCCTGGCGATCTTCGCCACCGCATCCCTTGCCTGGGGCCAGGTGTACAAGTGCACGGACGCCACCGGCAAGACGACCTACTCGGACGCGGCGTGCGATGCCGCGGCCCAACCCCACAAGCTTCCGGAAGATCCCGTCAGGAGCAACACGACGACGAATCCGCACATGTGCGCCCAGCTGCTGGATGAAACCCGCCGGCTCGACGCGGAAACCGAGCGCGACGCCAAACGGGGTCGCGCCGAAACCGCGGAGCATGCGAAGCAGCGGCAGACGATGGCCAAGCGCTACGGCGAGCGCTGCGTGGGCATCGCGCGCTCCGCGCCGGCGCCAAAGTAGCTGCACGCCGCCGGCCTGCGGCGGCGCAGCAAGTCCTGCGCGCTCAGGCGGTTCGCCTCTCGGCGCGTCGGGCGCGTCTTGCGAGATCCCCCTTGCCGGCCCGGACCTCGGGCAGCGTCACCACTTTGCGCAGCTCCGGATACGGCGCGGACAGATGCGGAATCGCCATGGCCTCGACGAAGAATTCCTGGAATCGCGGCGCGACGGCCGTTTCGATCTTTTCGATCCGGCGCACGAGCCCTTCGACCGTCGTCCGCGTGCGCTGGTCGAGGAGCGCGATGCGGGCGCCGGTGCCGGCGGCGTTGCCGGCCGAGCTCACCTTGTCGAGCGCGCAGTCGGGAATCATTCCGAGCACCATCGCGTACTTGACGTCGATGTGGCTGCCGAAGGCGCCGGCGAGCCGGATGCGGTCGACATGGTCGATGCCGAGGCGCTCCATCAAGAGCCGCACGCCGGCGTAGAGCGCCGCCTTGGCGAGCTGGATCGCGCGCACGTCGTTTTGCGTGATGCGCAGCGGCGCGCGGCCGTCGGCGCCGGGGTAGAGATGGTAGGCGAAAGTGCGGCCGTCGCTCTGGATGCGCGGCGAGCGCGCGGCGAGCGCGCCGTCGACCGTGCCGTCGTGCCTTATCACGCCGGCGAGATAGAGCTCGGCGATGACCTCGATGATCCCCGAGCCGCAGATGCCCGTGACGCCGGTGGCGGCGGTTGCCGCCGCGAAGCCGGGCTCGTCGGACCAAAGGTCGCAGCCGATGACTTTCACGCGCGGCTCGAGCGTCGCGGCGTCGACGCGCACGCGCTCGATGGCGCCCGGCGGCGGCGCGCTGGCCGCAGCTGATCTGCGCGCCTTCGAACGCGGGACCGGTGGGACTCGAGCACGCGAGGAGGCGGCTGCGGTTGCCGAGGACGATCTCGGCGTTGGTGCCGATGTCGACCAGCAGCGTCATCGCATCCGACAGATCGGGCCGCTCGGCCAGCACCACGCCCGCGGCATCCGCGCCGACGTGCCCGGCGATGCACGGCAGCACGTAGATGCGTGCGTTCCGGTGAATGGCGAAGTCGATCTCGGTCGCCCAGAGGGTCAGCGCGGAATCGGTCGCGAGCGCGAACGGCGCGCCGCCCAGCTCCAGCGGACTGATGCCGAGCAGCAGGTGGTGCATGATCGGGTTGCCGACGAACGTCGCCTCGAGGATGTCCTCGCGCGTGATGCCCGCCTGCCGCGCGACGTCCGAGGCGAGATCGTTGATCGCGCCGCGCACGATGTCGGTCAGCTCCTTTTCGCCGCCGGGATTCATCATCACCCAGGACACGCGGCTCATCAGGTCTTCGCCGAACCGGATCTGCGGATTCATCGCCCCGGCGGCCGCCACGACCTCGCCGCTCGACAGGTCGCAAAGATGCGCGGCGATCGTCGTCGAGCCCACGTCGATCGCGATGCCGTAGACCCGCTCGCGAAAGCCCGGCCACACGGCGATGATCTGGCTGCCGCCGTGCACGGCGACCGTCACCTTCCAGCCGCCCTTGCGCAGCGCGGGCTGCAACTGCTGCAGCACGCGGACGTCGCAGGCGAGGCCGGTCAGCCGCCACTCGAAGTCGAGCGCATCCTCCAGCCGGCGCAGGTCGCCGGAAGGATCGTGCATGTCGGGCTGCTGCACCTCGACGTAGTGCAGGCGCACGACCGGATCGAGCTCGATGTCGTGCGCTTCGGCGGCTTTGCGCACCACCTGCCGGTGCACCTGGCTGTCGGACGGCACGTCGATGACGAGGTCGCCCAGCACGAGCGCCGAGCACGACAGCCGGCGTCCGGGCGCCATCGGCTGGTGGCGGCAGTATTCCTGCTCGACGGCGCCGAACGGCGACAGGTTGGTCGGCGCGCGAGGTCACGCCGTGCTTCGCGAAATTCCCTTCGGCCAGCAGCGACCTGGCAGCGGCCGCACAGGCCGCGCCCGCCGCAGACCGGAATCGATGTCCACGCCGAGCGAGCGCGCGCGCCTGCAGGAGCGGCGTGCCGATCGGCACGCGACCGCGCCGGCCCGACGGCGTGAAGACGACGAGCGCGCCCTTGTCGCCGCGTGGCGACGGTCTCGGCAGGCGGCATCACGCTCTTCGTCGCTGTCCGACTTCGCGCCGGCCGCGCCCGGCTTCGCCGTCGGCGCCCAGCCGCCGGCGTCCCGCGGAACTTGCGGATCCACTGCGTGCAATCGGGATCGTGGCCCATCATCACGTCGGCGGCCATGCACGCCTTGACGATGTCCGCGTGCAGCGGATTGGTGATCGCCGAGGTGAGCCCGGACGCGATCGCCATCGTCAGGAACGCCGTGTTGATGCCGTCGCGCTGCGGCAGGCCGAAGCTCACGTTGGACGCGCCGCACGTCGTGTTGACCTTCAACTCGCGTGCGCAGCCGATGCACGAGCTGCATCACCTGCACGCCGGCGAGGCGGATCGCGCCGATGGGCATCACCAGCGGATCGATGACGATGTCGCTCGCGGGAATGCCGTGGTCGGCGGCGCGCTCGACGATCTTCTTCGCCACCGCGAAGCGGACGTCGGGATCCTGCGAGATGCCGGTCTCGTCGTTGGAGATGGCGACGACCGCCGCGCCGTACTTCTTCACGAGCGGCAGCACCGCTTCGAGGCGATCTTCCTCGCCGGTGACCGAGTTGACGAGCGCCTTGCCCTTGTAGCACCGCGAGCCCCGCGGCGAGCGCGGCGACGATCGACGAATCGATCGACAGCGGCACGTCGGTGATCGATTGCACGAGCGTCGACCGTCTGCGCGAGGATCGCCGGCTCGTCGGCGAGCGGAATGCCGGCGTTGACGTCGAGCATGTGCGCGCCGGCTTCCACCTGCGCCAGCGCATCGGCCGTCACGCGGGTGAAGTCGTCCGGCCGCCATCTCGGCGGCGAGGATCTTGCGTCCGGTCGGATTGATCCGCTCGCCGATGATCACGAACGGCCGGTCGAAGCCGATGACGCACTTCGCGGGTGGCGGAACTGACGACGGTGTCGGTCATGAGGCGGCTCGCTTAGGTTGCAGGTCGGCGCTGCGGTCGATCGGGATACCACGGCACGCGGCCGTTGAGCGCGCCGGATTCGGTGATCACTTCGGCCACGGCTTCTTCCTGCCGATAGGCCATCACGTGCACGCCGGACACGCCTTTGATCGTGCGGATTTCGCGGATGAGATCGATGCAGACGCGGCGGCCCTCCCTGGCCTGATCTTCGCGCGCCGGCCATGCGCCGGATGATCTCGTCCGGAATGTGGACGCCCGGCACGTGCGTGCGCATCCATTCCGCGGTCTTCGCCGAGCGCAGCGGTCCGACGCCGACGAGGATGAACGCACGCTCGGGCAAGCCGAGATCGCCGGCGCGCGCCATGAACGCTTCGAGGCGCGGCACGTCGTAGCAGTATTGCGTCTGGATGAACTGCGCCCCGGCGGCGATCTTTTTCGCGAGCCGGAACGGACGCCAGTCGAAGGGCGGCGCGAACGGGTTCTCGGCAGCGCCGAAGAAAACGCGCGGCGCGAAGGTCACCTTGCGGCCGCTCTGGAAGCGGTGCTCGTCGCGCAGCGTCCGTGCCGATGTCGAGCAGCGTCATGCAGTCGAGATCGAACACGGGCTTGGCCTGCGGATGGTCGCCGTTGGCCACGCCGTCGCCGGTGAGGCACAGCATGTTGCACGACGCCCATCGCGGCGCCGCCGAGGATGTCGCCCTGGATCGCGATGCGGTTCCTGTCGCGGCACGAGATCTGCATCACGGGCGCGTAGCCGACGCGCGTCAGGAGCGCGCACACGGCGAGGCTCGACATGTGGCAGTTGGCGCCGCTGCCGTCGGTGGCGTTGATCGCGTCGACGTAGCCGTCGAACACGCGGGCGCGGCGGTAGACGTCCTCGGGATCGGCGGAATCCGGCGGGTCGAGCTCGGTCGTCACCGCGAACGCGCCCGGCGCGCAGCACGCGCTCGAGGCGGCCGGGCGACGTGTGGCCCGGCAGGATCGGCAGCGGATAGCCGGGCACCGGCTCGTCCTCGAAGATCATGCGCGTGCGCCGCGAGCCCTGCGACCATGCGCGCCGACTTTTCGCGCGCGACCGCGAGCCACGACGAGCGGCCGGCGAGCCTGCGGTCGACCGCGAACTGCACGACGTGCACCGCCGCGCTGCCCTCGCGCATCCGGGCGCTGCCGGCGATCGCCTCGACCCAGACGCATCTGCATCTGCGGGCTCCACTTCGCACCGGCCGTTCGGCGCGCACGCCGCCGCAGGGTCCGTTGCGCAGCTCCTTCGGGACAGTTCATCGGGCAGGACATGCCGGTCGAGGTCAGCACGCATTGCCCGCACATCCGGCAGTCGAAGAGGAAGCCCTTCACGACGCGCTCCACGGCCGCCACGGGCCGCTCGACGCGCGCGTAGCCCACCCGCCGCCATAACGGGATCGAGCGCCACCATGGCGCGCTCGAACAGCGCGATAGACAGGTTTCCAGCCCGCGCGCATGCCGCACCGACCAGTGCCGCGCCGCGCGCATCAGGGCTCCGCCTGCGGTCCCGAATCCGCCGGGGATGTCCGCTTCCGCCGGCGCACGCGATGCCCTTCGCGCGGATCAGCCGCTCGAGGTCGGCGTCGGTGTATTGCGCCTCGAGCCGGGCGATCTTCGGCGATCGCCTCGGCCTTGATGTCGTTGCCGCAATCGCGCGGCTCGCCGCGCTTCCAATCGGCGATGTAGGCGTCCGACTTGCCCTTTCCCGCGCGCATCGCCGCACGGTCGACGGCCTCCTGAAAGCGCGCGGAGAGCTGCACGCGAACCGTGTCGCGGCCCTGCTTGACGACGACCTGCGACGGCACGTCGCGCCAGGAGATGACGATCAGCTTTGCCATGCCGGGCACTCGCAGCTCGACGGTCGCGCGGAGGCTTCGCTCCAATCCGCCGTAGCCGGTGACGCGGTGCGCGAACGCGAGCCCGAGCCGGTCGGCTGGCGCGCGCGCGCCGCGGCGATGCGCTCAGGCGCGTCGACCTGCGCGAGGTAGACGAGGCGCCGGTAGTTGCCGAAATACTGCGGCGCGAGCTCCGGATGGCGGTCGAGGCCCAGGCCGCGGATCACGAGGCGGTCGAAATGGCGGAGCAGGAAATCGGTGAGGTAGAACGTGCCCGGCTCGTCGTCGGCCATCGCCTCGAACGCGTGGACTGCCGGCGAAGAATTCGTAGCAATGGGCGCCGGGAATGCGCTCGACGCTTTCTTCGCGCGAGCACCGCGTCCAGCGCGCCGCCGGTGCCGCAGTCGCCGTAGGCCACGAAGATCGTCGCGTAGCGGCCGCGATTCGCGCGGATGCGCGTCGCGCACGGCGCCCGGGATGCGCTCCGGGCCGGTTGTGCAATTCCGCGGGCAGGCACGCGCACGTCGAGATGCGGCCAGTCGTTCGCCGCGCGCAACGCCGCGATCTCGCGGGCGAGCGCGCCGCAGGCGATGACGAGCACTCGAGGCCGGCGTGCGCCCACGCTCGCGCGTCATCCGATCAATGGCCGCGACGCGCAGCGCGCGGCGCATGGCGGCGATCAGCGCCTTGGCCGTCTCCACGGCGATCGCCGCGTCGCGGCAGTAGGCGTCCGCGCCCACCGCCTTGCCGAACGCCTCGTTCAGCGGCGCGCCGCCGACCAGCACGATGTAGTCGTCGCGGATGCCCTGGTCCTTCATCGTGTCGATCACGACCTTCATGTACGGCATCGTCGTCGTGAGCAGCGCGGAAAGGCCGAGGATGTCGGGCTTGTGCTCGGCGAGCGCCGCCAGGTATTTCTCGACCGGAGTTGTTGATGCCGAGGTCGATCACTTCGAAGCCGGCGCCTTCCATCATCATCGCGACCAGGTTCTTGCCGATGTCGTGGATGTCGCCCTTGACGGTGCCGATCACCATCTTGCCGATCGGCTCGACGCCCGTCTCGGCGAGCAGCGGCCGCAGGATCTCCATGCCGCCCTTCATCGCGTTGGCGGCGAGCAGCACTTCGGGCACGAACAGGATGCCGTCGCGGAAGTCGATGCCGACGATGCGCATGCCCTCGACCAGCGCGTCGTTCAGCACGCGTCTCGGCGACCCCAGCCGCGGGACAGCAGGATGTTCGTCGCCTCCATGACCTCCTCGCGCAGGCCGTTGTAGAGGTCGTCGTGGACCTGCAGCGTGAGATCCTCGTCGTTGAGGCTCGAGAGATCGAGATCGTCTTCGACGTTGTCGGGCACCCGTGTCTCCGAGTCGGGTCGTCGACTGGCGCGTCGCTCCGGGGCGCAGACGGTCGGACCAGCGCGCATGGTAGACGGGCGCGCCCTGGCGCTGGCTGGCGGCGTAGCGACTCGGGCATGTCGCGGAGCGACATGCAGGTCGCATTCTGACCGCTCGACTGCGTGCCGGCCTCCCGAACGGCGCTGTCCCGCCGCCCGGCTTGCGGCCGTCGAGTTCTCCCCAGCGCTCGAACTTGCCGGGCGAGCGCGTGCTCGATCTCCTCGGCGCGCTCGCCGGTCGGCCTTGATCGTCTCGGCGCCCTCCCGGTGATAGTCGGCGCGGCACATGCGTTCGGTGAGCGCGTGCTGCTCGCGCTCCAGCGCTTCGAGCTCGTCCGGCAGCGCCGCGAGCTCGCGCCGTTCGGCGAACGTGAGCTTGCGCGCGCCGCGCCGGAACGCGCCGGCGGCGCCGCTGCGCCGCCCTGGCTGGCGACGGCTTGCCGAGCGCCGCTCCGGCGGCCTCGGCGCTGGCGTCGGCCGTCGGACGCTGCGCCACCCAGTCGCTGTAGCCGCCGGCGTACTCGTGCCACGTGCCCACGTCGTCGCCGCCGCGCGACTCCGCCACCAGCGTCTGCGTCACCACGTTGTCGAGGAACGTCCGGTCGTGGCTCACGAGCAGCAGCGTGCCGGGGTACGTTTGCAGCGTGGACTCGAGGAGCTCGAGCGACTCGATGTCGAGATCGTTCGTCGGCTCGTCCAGCACCGAGGAGATTCGCCGGCCGCGCGAAGAGCCGCGCGAGCAGCAGCCGGTTGCGCTCGCCGCCGGAGAGCGCCCGAACGGGCGTGTCGGCCCGCTGCGGCGGAAACAGGAAATCGCCGAGATAGGACAGCACGTGCTTGCGCCCGCCGGCGGTCTCCACCCATTCGGAGCCCGGGCTGATCGTTTCGGCGAGCGTGCGTTCGCCGTCGAGCTGCTTCGCGCAACTGGTCGAAGTACGCGATCTGGAGCTTCGTGCCCGAGGCGCACGGTGCCGGAGTCCGGCGGCAGCGTGCCGAGGATCAGTTTCAGCAGCGTCGACTTGCCCGCGCCGTTGGGGCCGATCAAGCCCAGCCGGTCGCCGCGCATGATGCGCAGCGTGAGATCGCGCACCAGCATGCGGCCGCCGAACGCCTTGGTGACGTGCGAAAGCTCGGCCACGAGCCGGCCCGAACGCTCGCCGGCATCGATCGCGAGCTTCACGTTGCCGAGCCGCGCGCGACGCTCGCTGCGCTCGCGGCGCAGCGACTCGAGCCTGTCGCACGCGCCCCTCGTCGCGCGTGCGGCGCGCCTCGACGCCCTTGCGGATCCAGCGCTTCCTCCTGCGCCCAGAACTGGTCGAACTTGCGCTGCGCCGTCGCTTCGGCGGCGAGCTCGCTCGCCTTGCGCGCCTCGTACGCGGCGAAGTTGCCGGGATACGAGCGCAGGAGGCCGCGATCGAGCTCGACGATGCGCGTGGCCACGCGATCGAGGAACGCGCGGTCGTGCGTGATCACGATGGCCGACAGGCACTTCGCGACGAGATCCTCGACCAGCGCGATGCCGTCGAGGTCGAGATGATTGGTCGGCTCGTCGAGCAGCAGCAGGTCCGGCGCGAGGGCGAGCGCCGAGCGCCAGCGCCGCGCGCTTCTTCTCGCCGCCCGACGCGGACGTCGGGCGCGGTCGCCTCGTCGAGGCCGAAGCGGTGCAGGTACTCGACGAGCCTCGCCTCGGTGCGCCAGCGGTCGCGCTCGTCGTGGAATCGCTCGAGCCTGCCGCGAAGCGCGAGGCACTCGCGCAGCGACGATGCGCGCGGCAGCACCGGCTCCTGCTCGACCAGCACGACCGTGAGACCATCGCGCGTCTTGATCTCGCCGTCGTCCGAGTCTGCGCTGTCCCGCGATCACCTGCAGCAGCGACGGACTTGCCCGTGCCGTTGCGGCCGATGAGGCCGATGCGCTCCCCGTCGCTCGACGACGAGGTTGGCGCGGTCGAGCAGCGGATGGAGCCCGAAGGCGAGCTCGGCGTCCTGCAGGGTGAGGAGCGTCATGTCAGGGCGGGCTGGCTCTTCCAGACGCGTTCGAACGTGCCGCTCATCGCGTCCACGTACTCGGCCGGGAGCTGACCGGCGCCGATTCCGTAGCGCGTCCGGTCGAACGCTTCCAGCCGCGACGCGTCGCGCCTGCTCGCGCTGTCCCTCGAACACACTCGTGGCGGAAGCCGAGCAAGCGAGCGCTCGAGGTCTGTCACCGATTCAGGTGCGTCATCGCATAAGCGCGGCGAGCCGTTCTGCGAAGGCGGCGGCCCTGGCGAGCGCGCGAACGCACTTCCTCACGGGCGATGCCGGCCCGTGCCGACATCTGCTCGACGCTATTGGGCGCAAGTGCCCCGGAAGTGGCTCGCCATTCTGCGTGTGATATCGCGACTTCTCCCGCAGATAGTCGCGGAAGAATGTCGTCGGCATCTGTCGCGGACCGGCGCTTGCTCGCGAGTCCCGCAACGTATCGACAGAGCGTCCTGAACTCGAAGTTCGCGACGTTCGATGCGAGCAGGAGAAGTGGGGATTGGGCGAAACGTTGTAGTCCTCGCAATAGGCCGCTGTCGTCCGGCGCGTACGCGTCGAGGCACGGCTCGAAGCGCGCGAATTCGAAATCGATGAGATCCGTGGCCCGTCCCGGTCGAAGAGGATATTTGCCGGGCTTGAGATCGTAGTGCAGCAGGCCTTGGCGATCCCATCGCGAGCAGGCTGTCGAAAAGCGCTCCCAACCGACGCCGGTCCGAGCGGCATGCAGCAACGGATCTGCCGGTGCACGCCGGGCACATTCGTGGTCACAAGAAATGGATCCCGCCGGCCTTGACGCGTGCCAGCAGCCGGTAGGCATTGACGAATGCCGGCGTCGGGCAACCTGCGCGAGGATCGCGGTTTCGCCGGAGAAAGTGACATCGTCGTTGGTGCGCTGCGGTCCGGCGCGTGGCATCTTGATCACGGCTGTCTCGGAAACCTCATCGCCCGCCGGCAGAGATACGCGATAGCACGTCGAGTTCCGATCGGAGGCGAACGCGGTCGTCGCGCCGGCCAGGATCGACCGGATCGCGCGCTCAATTCCGGCACGGAGACTGCGGGCCGCCCCGTGTCGAGGACTGCGAAGTCGAGACTGCGCTCGCGCTGCGCGGCGACCGACCCGATGCGCTATCGTTCATTCGACGCCTGCTCGCTCGCCGACGCTTCGCTCGCGCGGCGGCGATGTCCTCGACGTAGTCGATCTCCTGCCAGCGGCGACCGGCGAAATCGAAGGGCGCGAAGCGCAATGCCGTAGTCGTCGATCAACGCTCGAACGACGAAGAAATAGTAGGTGCGCGCCTCGTTGAACCCGCGCCGGACTGCGCCGGTCGAGCGTCTCCGCAAACCCGCCCGCCGCACGTTCCGACAGCTTGATGAATCCCCGCGTAGCTACCGCTGAATAGGAATCGAAGTTCACGCCGAAGCGGGTGACCCTGCCGTCGGCAACGGCGACATTGATCTCCTTGGAGTCGCGGACGGTGCTGTCGAACGCGATCAGCGACTCGGGTTCTGCGTTGATGAGGCTCGCCGCCAGATCGTCGGCGAGCACCAGATCGCCATGAATCATCATCATGCGCGGCGGTCGAAAGAGTCGCGCGCGAACCAGCAGCGACGCATTGATTCCGGTGATGTCGAAGAAAGGATTGACGATGACCCGGCAGTCGCCGATCACCGGATGCCACCATCTCGCTGCGGTAGCCGAGCACCACGTGGACGTCGGCAGCGGCGTCGTGCGTGCGGATCTGCCGCAACAGCCGGCCGATCAACGGGTTCGCCGTCGATGTCGATCAGACATTTCGGCACCGCCAGGCCGGCGTTCCCATGCGCCTTCCGATGCCCGCGGCGAGGATCAGGTAGCAGCATTACCGAAGAGGAGGCGCGACGAAACGGCAGAGCGCACAGGCCGCTCCCGGCCCGCTGGCGCGGACGCGCGCTGCCACGCGCCTCACCGCTTGAAGGAAATGTCGAACGCGGGCATCGCTGCGGGAGCAGCGCCGGGCGTCGAGGCTCTGCGGTAGAACACGTCGCGGCCCTCGCGGTTGATCGCCTCGAGGCGCGCGGGATCGAGCGCATGCCGAGGGGCCACGCCGCGCTCGACGATGTACGCCTGCTTCGCGTCCACGCGTGCCGCCGAGGGCGCGCTTCAGGCGCAGGAAATCGTCGGCGAGCCCTTCGGCCGACGTCGGATTGTCCTCGCCACGCCGCCTTGTAAGTGCGTGGCGACGCCGGGCTGCGGGCACGAGCGACCGGTCGTCCGGTCTTGTCGAGTGTCGAACAGGTGCAGGAGATTGCAATGGTTACCGGGATCGAGACGATGCGCGTAGAACTCGAGGCCGCGCGAACTCGCGAGCAGCGTGTGGTCGGCGTCCGTGATCAGAAAACGCTTTGGCAATGCCGATTCGCGGACGGTCCGGCTGGTTGGCCGTGAAGTTCTGCGAATAGGCGAATTCGGCCATCGTCGTGGAACAGGTCGACGCCGGAATGCGGGAACAGAGCTTCGCCTCGACGCCCAGAAGCGCGAGGCACGTCGGCGCGATGTCGATGGTTCTCGCAAGGCGGTCGACCCTGGCCGGCGCGAGCCCGGGATCGCGAATCGCGAGCGGCGTCCAGATGATGTCGGTGTACGGTTCCGTTCCGTGGGTCGCGCCTCCCTTGAAGCCATGCGTCCAGGGATCGTCGCCGTGGTCGCCATAGGTCACGATCGTCGTGTTCTCGAGCAGGCCCTTGCGCTCGAGGATCGCGCGCAGGTGCCCAATCGCATCGTCTGCAATCGCCCAGGCGCGTCGCAACTGGTCCGTGAGGCCGCGCGCCTGCGGCGACACTGCGAGGCTGTGCGCGATATGCGTGATGAGATCCCAGACGTAGATCGCGAAGGGCTCGGCATCGGTCAATTCGTCGAACCGCGCGAAGAGGGAAGGGAAATCATGCGTCCCCCATATCGGCGGCAGTCCGCCGGTCCAGGAACTAAGCTCGATCGGCCTCACGTGCTGATAGCCGTTGAGGCAGATCAGGTCGGCGTGGTAACCGCGCTCGCGGAGGATGGAGAACACGTTCGGATTGTTGACGGCGGGGAGCATTCCTTCGAATTTGGACGACGTGTCGTATTCGAAGTCGTTGCCATGAAAGAGGTAGCCGACAACCATCAGCGTCGATGTCGCGGATGCGAAGAAATTGTCGAAGAACACCCTTCCTGCAGCAGGCGCGTCGTATGCGGCAGAACCGGGCGCGAACGCGGCGAGGCGCTGCCGGGACAGGCTCTCCAGATGCAGGACGACAAGATTCTTCATTGCGGACGGGGCATCGAGCGGCGCCAAGTATCGAGGGTAGGGTCGCCGGGGTCAACGGATGAACGGTCCGGGCAGCCGTTGCCGGGTCCGCATGACGCTTTTGGAGCATCCGCCGTCGCAAATTGCGTGCTCTTCGTGCGGCGGCGTCGCTAAACTTGCCGTTTTCGAAAACGTCGGCCACCTTCGGAGGATGGCGGCGGGGGCCGCCGGGCGCCTGAGTTATGAAGCCCGGCGGCCCCTGCCATCGTTCTCCGAATGCGACATTGTCGGCATAAGGAACGCGAACAATGAAGACGCATGCGCGAGTGGTGGTGATCGGCGGCGGTGTCGTCGGCGTCAGCACGCTCTACCACCTGGCGCAGAAGGGCTGGTCCGACGTCACGCTGCTCGAGCGCACGGAGCTGACCGCGGGATCGACGTGGCACGCCGCCGGCCTGCTGCCGCTCTTCAACATGAGCTACACGGTCGGCCAGCTGCACAAGTATTCGGTCGATCTCTACAAGCGCCTGCCGGAGGAGACCGGACAGGACGTGAGCTTCCACGTCACGGGCAACCTGCGCCTCGCGACCTGCTCGCGACCGGATGGACGAGTATCTCAAGTACTGCGGCACCGCGAATACGATCGGCGTGCCGTTTCAGGTCATCAGCCCGCGGAAGTCGAAGGCGCTGTGGCCGCTCGTGAACCTGGGCGACGGCGTCGACACGCCGAAGATCGTCGGCGCGCTCTACCACCCGGACGACGGCCACATCGCGCCGGTCGACCTCACGATGGCGCTGCGCAGCGGCGCGCGCGCGGCCGGCGCCGAGATCTGCGAGCAGACCGAAGTGCAAAGCGTCGCGCGCACGCCGTCGGGCGAATGGAAGATCGACGACCAACGGCGGCGACATCGTCTGCGAGCACGTCGTCTGCGCCACCGGCAACTACGCGCGCGAGACCGGCCGGAAGTTCGGCCTCGAACGTGCCGGCGATTCCGGTCGAGCACCAGTACATCGTCTACGACGAGTCGCGCCGAGCTCGAAGGCGTACCGCAGCTGGCGGCGGGCGCGAGCTCGCCGTGCTGCGCGAGTCCGACGCGTCGTACTATCTGCGCGAGGAGCGCCTGGGCTGGATTCTCGGCCCCTACGAGCGCGGCGCGCCGGCGCGCTTCGCCGACGGCGTCCCGCGCGAATTCGGCAAGGAGCTCTTTCCCGGCGATCTCGACCGGCTGCTGCCGCACGTCGAGGCGGCGATGAAGCGCGTGCCGTGCCTCGAGCACTGCGGCATCAAGACGATCGTCAACGGGCCGATCTCCTACACGCCCGACGGCAGCCCGCTGATCGGTCCGGCGTGGGGGCTTGCGCAACGTCTGGCTCAACGAGGGCCACAGCTTCGGCGTCACCGCCGCGCGGCGGCGCCGGATGGCAGCTCGCCGAGTGGATCGTCGAAGGCGAGCCCGGCATCGACATGCTCGCCGTCGATCCGCGCCGCTTCGGCGGCGTACACGGGCAAGCGCTACACCGTGCGCAAGAACGAGGAGACGTATCGCAACGTCTTCACGGTCCACTATCCCGACGAGGAGCGCGAGGACGCGCGGCCGGCGAAGACGAGCGCCGTCTACGAGAAGCTCAGCGCAGATGGGCGCCGTCTGGGGGCAGCGCTACGGCTGGGAGCGCGCGAACTGGTTCGCGCCGCCGGGCGTCGCGCGCAAGGACGCAGTGGAGCTTCCGGCGCAGCAACTACTTTCGAGCACGTCGGCAACGAATGCCGGCTGATGCGCGGCAGCGTGGGCGTGATCGACCTGACGCCGTTCACCAAGCACGAGGTGACGCGGACCAGGTGCGCGAAGCGTGGCTCGACTCGCTCGTCGCGAACAAGGTGCCGGTGAAGCAGGGCCGCATCGCGCTGTGCCATGCGTTGACGAAGCGCGGCGGCATCCGCTCCGAATTCACGATCACGCAGCTGGCCGACGAGCGCTTCTACGTCGTGAGCGCCGGCGCCGGCGAGCGCTACGACAGCGATTACCTGCCACAGGATGCTGCCCGACGACCGGCAGTGTCGACTTGCGCAACGTCACCACGAGCCGCGGCACGTTCGTCGTCGCCGGTCCCAAGGCGCGCGACGTGCTGGCGCAGCTCACCGACACGCCGCTCGACAACGCGCAGCTTTCCCGTGGCTCACCGGCCAGGCGATCGAGGTCGGTCTCGCCACCGACGTCTACGCGCTGCGCGTCAACTTCATCGGCGAGCTGGGCTGGGAGCTCCATTTCCCGATCGAATACGCGAACGGCCTGTTCGAAGCGCTCTTCGCCGCCGGCGCCGAATTCGGCATCGGCATGGTCGGCATGCGCGCGATGGAATCGCTGCGCATCGAGAAGTCGTACCGGATGTGGGGCTCTGATCTCACGCCCGACTACACGCCGTTCGAGGCGGGGCTCGACCGCTTCGTGCGCATGGAAAAGGGCGAGTTCATCGGCAAGGCGGCGCTCGCGCGGCAGCTGGAAGCCGGCGTGCCGCATCGCTTCGTCACGCTCGAAGTCCACGGCGTGACCGACGCCGATCCGCTCGGCAACGAGCCGCTGTTCGTCGGCAGGCGCGCTCGTCGGCCGCGCCACGGCCGGCGCCTACGGGCACGTGCTCGGCAAGAGCCTCGCGCTCGCCTACGTCGAGCCCGAGCACGCCGGACGTCGGCGCGGCGATGGAGATCGAGATCCTGGGCGAGCAGGAAGCGGGCCACGCGTGCTCGGCGAATCGCCGTTCGATCCGGAGAACCGGCGGCTTCGCAACTTGAGTCGGAACCGCGAAGGTGATCGTCTTCGCGCTCTGCCGGGTGGTCCGGCTTCTTCGTCATGGCCGTCGAGCTTCTGAGCGGACGCGTCCTCGCACCGAGCGTTCGGCAACAGCATCTACGTCTGGGGCGCCGTGATCACGGTCTTCATGCTCGCGCTGGCGGTGGGCTATCTCCGCCGGCGGCCAGCTTTCCGCTGTACTCGCCCAGCCTGCGGCGCCTCGGGCTGCTGCTGCATCGCGGCGGGTGTCGCGACGCTTCCCGTCGTACTTTTCGGCAATGCCGCGCTCGACTGGATCTTCGACCGCGTCGCCGATCCCCGCTACGGGTCGCTTCATGGCGTCCGGGCTGCTGTTCTTCGTGCCGACCGCGATTTCCGGCGCGGTGTCGCCGTACGCGGTCCGCGCTTGTTGGTGTCGAATCTCCATGCCAGCGGCAAATCGGCGGGCTTGCTGTATTTTGTCTCGACGTTCGGCAGCGCCGCGGGCACGATACTCACCTCGTTCTATCTGGTCCTCCTGTTCGAGGTCAATACGATCCTGCTCGGCTTGATGACGGTTTCCGTGGCCCTGGGGCTCGCTCGCGGTCCTGCGTCGGGAATCCGCGCCATGAGCGTGGCGACGTCCTTCGCACGTTCCTTGCCGTCGCAGTGGCGGGGCTGTTGGCGTTGGCGGCGCTGCCGGTGCCCGGGGCCAAGAGCTCCACGCCGAGCGCTCGCTCTACCGCAACATCGTCGTCGTACGAGGACGACGGCGTCCGCTGCATGAAGTTCGGACGCAGCGCCGGCGGCCGGCAGACATGCCAGACCATGAACGATCCCGATCGGATGGTCTTCGACTACACGCGGATGATGATGGCGGCGCTGTATCTCAACCCGATCGCCGCAGCGCATCCTGATCATCGGCCTGGGCGGCGGCACGCTGCCGCGGGCGCTGCAGAAAGTGTCTCCCGGACGCCCGGATCGATGCGGTCGAGATCGACCCGGCCGTCGTCCGCGTGGCCGCACAAGTATTTCGGGTTCGCGCCGGGTCCGCGGACCGAGATCTTCGAGGAAGACGGCCGCGTGTTCGCCAAGCGGATGGGGCGGCAGGGGATCCGGTACGATCTCGTGCATGCTCGACGCCTTCGATCACGAATACATCCCGGAGCACATGCTGACCCGCGAGTTCCTCCTGGAAATCAAGAGTCTCCTGGCCCCGAACGGAGTTCTTGCAGCGAACACCTTCGCCACGAGCCGCCTGTATGATTTCGAATCGGCGACGTATTACAGCGTGTTCGGGACGTTCTACCGGTTGAAGCGCGCCAACCGTGTGATCCTCGTGCGCGAAGGCGGGCTGCCGGACCGCGAAGAGCTCGGGCGCAATGCGGATCTCGTCGAAGCGAAGCTTGCTCCGCTCGGCGCGGACAAGGAATGAGCTGCTGCCGCTATTCGGCGTGGAATCCGGCTGGCCGCAGCGGACGCGCATTCTCACCGACCAGTATTCGCCGTCGAACCTGCTGAATGGATCCTGACTCGCGTTGTAGACATGCTGTGTACGAGCCCTGAATGATCGCGAGAATCTTCTCCCGCTCCGCGCTGCACGAGCACGAGGATCCCGCACAGCGGGTGCAGGGCGTGGTGGCGCTGCCAGCCGATTCCGAGCGAGCTCGCGCAATTGCTTGCGGCCGATCCCGCGCCGGAGGTCCGCACCGCAGCGGCGCAGCGGTGCTCGGAGCTATCGGTCCTTGCCGAGGCGCTTGAAGACGGAAGCCGATCCGGCCGTGCGCGCGGCGCTCGGCGACGGCGCTCGGGCAGTGGTCGCTGGCCACCGACGGGACGCGCTGGTGCGTCGTTGCGTCGAGACGGACGCCTGTACGGATGCCGTCCGCGCCGCCGTCGCGCGCCAGCACGCAGGATCCCGACCGGCGCCGCGCCGCGACTTGCGCTCATCCGCGACGAGGCGTTGCTGGTCGAGCTTGCGCTGACGGCCGAGCTCGCCGAAACGCGCCAGGAAGCGGCCGGGCGAGTGCACACGCCCGAAGGGCTGCGCAAGATCGCCGACGCCGCGAAGAACAAGGATCGCGGCGTCGCGCGGCTCGCCCGGCAGCGTCTCGACGCCATCGCCGAACGCGAGACAGACGCAAAAGGCGGCCGACGCGCTGCTCGACGCAGCTGGAGGCGCTCGCCGCGAAGCCGGGGCCGATCGTCAGCGCGATCGTCGACATCGACCAGCGCTGGCAGGCACTCGATCTCGCCGGCGACGATGCGCGGCGCGCGCGCTGGGAAGCCGCGCGCAAGGTGGTGCAGGCCCGGTTCGATCGCGAGCAGCGACGAGCAGCGGCGCGCGCGCGCAGTTCGAGCGCCGGCTTGCGCGAATGGCTCGATGCGCTGCAACCGCCGACGGATGCGCGAAGCGTTCGACGCTGAAGCGCGGACGAGCTCGCGGCGTTGCGCGACATCGCGCAAAGCCACGCACGACGCGGCCGCGTCTCGATGCTGGACGAGACGCGGAGCGGCGCATCGCCGGCTGGGAGCGCGAACCGCACGCGCTGGCCGGCGCCGAAGCGCTCGTCGTCGAAGCCGAGACAGCTCGCGGCCGGCACGTCGATCGACCACGCGAATCTGCCGGAGCGCTGGAGCGCGCTCGATCGCGACGATCGCGCACACCCGCGCTCACGCAGCGCTTCGAGGCCGCGCTGATCGTGATCGAGCAGCGCCGGCTGGCGCAGATTCAGGCGGCGCAGCAGGTGGCGAGCGCTGGCGCGGCACGCATGTGCACGCGCTTGCTGCACACCGCGGAGCAGGCGCTCGCCGCCGGACAGTTGCAGGCGGCGCGCGCGGCCGCGCGACGAGATCCGGACCGCCAAGGCTGCCGCGGGCGTGCTGCCGAAGCCGACGGTCCAGCGATTGGGCCGCCTCGTGCAGCAGCTGACGGAGCTCGAGCGCTGGGAATCGTTCGGCCAGCGCCAGGCGCGGCAGCAGCTCTGCGAGCGCGCCGAGGCGCTGGCGCGCGCCCGGCATGGAGCCGGCCCGGCTCGCCGTCGAAGTGCAGAAGCTGCGCAACGAATGGAAAGCGCTCGACGAGCAGCATGCGGGCGTGCCGAAGGCGCGTCTGGGAACGCTTCGACGGCGCGTGCGAGAGGGCGTATGCGCCGGCGGCGCGTCACTTCGCCGAAATGGCCGCGCAGCGCAAGGAGGCGCGCAGGAAGCGCGACGAATTCATCGCCGCGGCCACGGCGCATGTTCCGACGCTGCTCGCCGAGCCGCGCGACTGCCGCGCGATCGAGCGCTGGCTGCGCGAGACCGACCAGACGCTGGCGCGAAGGCGATCTCGGCAGCGTGGAGCCGGGCGCGTGGAAGAAGCTCGACGCGCGGTTGAAGGCCGCGCTCCTTCCGCTGCGCGACGCGCTTGTCCTCCGCGCGCGACCAGCGCGAAGGCGGGACGCGAAGCGCTGATCGCGGAGGCCGACGGCGCTCGCGGCGCAGGCGATGGAGCGCGACACGCCCGCGCAGGTGAAGGCGATCCAGGCCAAGTGGCAGGCCGAGGCCAAGGCCCGTGCCGCTCGCGCAGCGCGACGAGCGCGCGCTGTGGGAGACTTTCGCGCGGCGTGCGACGCGGTTTTCACCGCGCGCCACGCGAAGCGCAAGGAAGAGGACGATCGCCGCGCGAGGCGCAGGAAGCGACGAACGCCGCCATGGCAGGAGCGGCGCAGGAGGATGTCGTGCGCGCTCGAGCAGCTCGCGGCATGCGACCGACAAGGACGATGCCGAGGTTCGCCGCGCGCTGCGCGATGCGCAGGAGCAGTGGAAGCAGCGCACCGGCCGCGCGGACGCCCGTCATCCGACATCGAGGCGCGTTTCCGGAATGCGAAGGCGGCGGTGGAGACGATGCTCTCGACGCGCAGCCGGTCGCGCGAAGCGGCCGTGTGGCAGACGCTCGCCGCGAAGGAGCGCCTGTGCGAGGAGCTCGACCAGTCGCGTGCTGTCCGGGGCCATTGCAGGCGACACGGCGTAGCGAGCAGCCGGCGCTCGCCAGCTGGGCGGCGCTGCCCGGCCCTGCCAGCGGCATCCGAGACAGAAGATGATCGCGCGCCGCGATGCTGCGCTGGCGGCACTCGCGGACGCCGCCGCCGCGGCCGAGTACGCTGCGCGGATCGAGCAGGGCGCGACCGCGCGGCACGAATGGCTGCTCGAGCTCGGAAATGCTGCTGAAGCTCGACAGCCCGCCGGACCTGCAGGCGCTGACGGCTCGCGCTGCAGGTGAGGCAGCTGAAGGAGCGCTTCAGCAGCTGCGCGACCGGCGGCGTGAAGACGCCCGGCCGATCTCCTGCTTCAGTGGTGCGCGCAGCCGGGCGTGGCCGATGCGCGCGACCGCCAGCGCTGCGAGCGCATCGTTCGCGGCGATTGCCAAAGGCGGATGATCGTCGCTGTCTGATGCGCTTCATTGACGAAGGAGCGTTCGATGCTGTCCTCCGTCGTTTCCACGGATTCATCGCCAGCTGTCGTCGCCGTCGCCTGCCTCGCCTTCGCTGCCGGCGGCACCGGCGCAAGCGCCGCAGGCCTCCGCCCGGTCGAAAGTCGTCCTGCAGGTGAGCGACTCCGACCCGCGAAATGGAACCTCGCGCTCAACAACGCGAAGAACATCCAGACGGACCTCGGCGCGCGCGAACGTCGACGTCGAGCTCGTCGCCTATGGCCCGGGCATCGGGATGCTGAAGGCCGATTCGATCGTCGGCAACCGCGTCGACGAGGCGCTCGCCGCCGGCGTGAAGGTCGTCGCGTGCGAAAACACCATGCGCGCGCAGAAGCTCACGCAGGCCGACATGCTGAGCAAGATCAGCTACGTGCAGGCCGGCGTGGTCGAGATCATGCAGCAGTCAGCAGCAGGGGTGGGCTTACATTCGTCCGTAGCCGACGGCGTCTCCGACGTCCGCACCATCGGTTCGTCGCGGATCGGCTCGCCGATAGACCACGATCCGCTCGACCCCGGAATTGGTCGTCGCCGGCAGTACCACCGTGAGGCCGATGACGAGCGCGGTCATGGCGATGGCGGCGAGGCCACAGGCGGCGCGGGGAATCGAGGCTTCGTAGCGGCTCATCGTCGTTCTCCAGTGGCTGGTTGGTGCTGTCCTCCGCTTGGATGCCGGCAGACGGCCAACTGGATTCGACGCGATTCGATGTACATCGTTGCTGCCGTCGTCATCCATGGGTGCATCGTAGGCAGCGCGGTTGGCGCCGCTCAACGCGCACGCGACGAACTGCGCGAATCGCGCGGCGCGAGGCCGACGACGCGCGGCGACGAGGACGGAACCCGAACGGTCAGTCCGGAGGGCGGCGCTCAGGTCAGGCGGCGTCGCCGGCGAGCCGCGCTTCCAGCTCGGCGATCCGGTCGCGCAGCGGCTGCGTCGCCGCAGCGACTCTGCGCTTCCGTGAACCGCGGCGTGATGTGCTGCGGGCAGTTCCAGTCGAAGGCGGCCACGTCGACAGAGCGCGACGCGCTCGACGCGGGCGCGGTAGCCGGGAAGCTCCACCTGCCGGACCAGGTCCGGATCGGCGTCCGCCAGCGTCGACGAAGCGCAGGTGGCCGAGGAGCTTCAGCCGGCGGCGATTCGCGTAGTCCATCACGATGATCGACGCGCGGTCGTCGCCGAGCGCGTTGCCGGTGCTCACGTGCTGCACGTTGCCGCGAAAGTCGGCGAAGCCGAGCCGTCGTCGGCGAGAGCACCTTGACGAACCCGGCCGGGCCGCCGCGATGCTGGACGTACGGCCAGCCGGTTTCGCTGACCGTCGGCGAGGATAGAAGCCGTCGGCATCGCGCCAGAAATGCTGCTTCGTCCGGTCCCGAGCACATCGTTGGGACCGCTGCGTTCCTGCAGGCGCGCGTACTGCGCGCGCGAGCCGTGGCGCTCCTGCATGGCGCTGCACATTGGGCGTGAAGGCGATATCGGCGAAGCGATGACTCATGGCGTGCTCCCTGGTGGTCGGACGACGAGCCAATGATGATTCCTGCCGTGCAGGGAATAAATGGTCGATTAAGCAATTGATTACTGCGAAAAACGGAGTAATATCGCCGAGATGGACAAGCTGCGGGCGATGGCGACCTTCGTCCGCATCGTCGATCGCGGCAGTCTCACCGCCGCCGCGGAATCGCTGCGCACGTCGCTGCCTTCCGTCGTGCGCACGCTGGCGGCGCTCGAGGCGGCGCTCGACGTCGCGTCTCATCAATCGCACGACGCGGCGCATCGCGCTCACCGACGAAGGGCCGCGAGTACTACGCCCGGTGCCAACGCGTGCTGGCCGACATCGACGACGCCGAGGCGGCGCTGTCCGCGCGGCGGATCGCGCCCAAGGGCCGTCTGCGGCTGACGGCGCCGGTGACGTTCGGCCGCATGCACGTCGCTCCGGTCGTCACCGACTTCATCGGCAGGCATGCGGCCGTGCAGGTGGAGCTGATGCTGCTCGACCGCGTCGTGGACCTGGTGGAGGAGGGCATCGACGTCGGCGTGCGCATCGGACACCTGCCCGATTCGTCGCTCGTCGCGCTGCCGATCGGGGAGACGCGCCGCGTCGTTTGCGCGAGCCCCGCGTACCTCAAGCGCGCGGGCACACCCGCATCGCCCGCGGATCTCGCCGCGCACCGCTGCGTGAGCTTCGGCGGCCTCGCCCAAGGCAACGATTGGACGCTCGCGACCGCCGGCAAGACCGTGCGCGTGAGGCTCACACCCGGCGCTCGCCGTCGAACCAGATCGACCCGGTGCTGGCGGCATGTGCGTCGAGGCGCGGGACTCGGACAGTTCCTGAGCTATCAGGTCAAGGACCTGCTGGAGGCGAGGAGAGCTGAAGCGAGTGCTCGTCGAATACGAGCCGGCGCCGCTGCCGATCCACGTCATCTATCCTTCCACGCGGCTTCGTGTCGTCGAACGTCCGCGCGCTTCTCGACTTTGCCGTGCCGCTATGGCGCCAGCAGGCGCATTCGTAATGCCGGCGCCAACGAGGCGCATTCAGTAAGGCTGGCGCGCGCAGGCGCTGTGCGCAAGCGCGCGGCACTTACGTACGCCACTTTCGCATCGAGAATGAGGAAGAGGTTCGTGCAGCGAACCCCGACACGACGATGAGCGACTCGCCGGCCCGACCGGTGCACGAGCGCGCGCTGTCGCGCGTCTGGGAAACCTTTTCCTGGCGGCGCTCGGCGCCTGCTCTACCTCGTCGTCCGCACGCACGGTGACGCCCGAGCGTCCGGCGCTGCACATCGATCCGCAGCGTCCGCTCTGCTATGTGCTGCAGGACCGGCTGCTGTCGAGCCTCGCTCGTGCTCGAGCACGAGGCAAACGGCGGCTGGGCTTGCCCTCGGCGCTGGCGCCGATCGGCCCCGAGTTCCCGGCCGCCGAGCGCGCGGTGTTCTCGGTGATCCTCAATCGCAATCCGCTCAGCACGCGCACCGCCGAGCCGTCCGGACACGCTCGCGCAGATGACCGCGGCGCTGCTGCGCGATCCGGCGCTCGACGTCCAGCTCGTGCCGGTGACGGTGCTCTGGGGACGTTCGCCGGGATCGCAGGACTCGCTCATGAAGGCGCTCTTCGCCGACGCGTGGGCGAGCGTCGGGCCGCTGCGCCAGCTCGCGATCATCTTCCTGCACGGCCGGCAGACGCGCGTGAGCTTCGGCGAGCCGATCTCGCTGCGCCGGCTGATCGACGGCGAGGCCGACGAAGCGCACGGCGGTGCGCAAGGCCAATCGCTTCCTGCGCTTCCACTTCCGCCGGATGCGCGAGTCGGCGATCGGTCCGGATCTGTCGCACCGGCGCAACCTGATCCGGGCGATGATGAGCGTCCGAGGCACTGCAGGAGGCGATCGCCGCAGGAGTCGCGCGCGCCTCGGCGTGCCGATCGCGGCGGCCGAGGACCGGGCGCGCAAGTTCGCGTGGGAGATCGCGTCCGATTTCAGCTATCCGGTCGTGCGCGCCGGTGAGCTGGTGCTCGAGCGCCTCTGGCGCCGCCTCTACGACGGCGTCGAGGTCCACCACGGCAGACGAGATCGTCAAGATCGCGCCGGGCAAGGGGCTCGTCTACCTGCCCAACCATCGCAGCCACATCGACTACCTGCTGCTGTCGTACCTCGTCAGTGCGCAGGGGCTCGCGCCGCCGCACATCGCCGCCGGCGCCAACCTGAATTTCCCGCTCGTCGGGCCCGATCCTGCGGCGCGGCGGCGCGCTTCTTCCTGCGCCGGAGCTTCAAGGGCGAGCCGCTGTATGCCGCCGTGTTTCGCGGAGTATCTGCACGCGATGCTCGCCAAGGGATTCCCGATCGCGTATTTCATCGAGGGCGGCCGCAGCCGCAGCGGCCGGACGCTCGCGCCGAAGGGCGGGCTCCTCGGCATGACCGTCGAGAGCTTCATGCGCGAGCATCCGCGGCCGCTGCTGCTCGTCCCGGTGCACTTCAGCTACGAGAAGCTGCTCGAAGGGCGCACGCTGGTCGCCGAGCTCGAGGGGCAGCCGAAGCAGGGCGAGTCGCTGGGCGCGCTGCTGAGCGCCGGCGCGCAACCTGCAAGCGCGACTACGGGCGCGTGTACGTCAACTTCGGAGCGCCGCTGTCGGTCGACCAGTTCCTCGATCGCGAGGCGCCCGACTGGCATGCGCTGCAAGGCGACGACGCAGCGCGACGCGGCGCGACGGCTCACGCCGCTGCATCGGGCGCGAGATGGCGCAGCGGATCAACGCCGCCGTCGTCATCAACCCGATCAACCTGTTCGCGCATGGCGATCGTGCCGAGTCCGCGCCACGCGCTCGACGAGCGCGCGCTCGCGCAGCAGATCGAGTGGCTCGAAGACCATCGCGTCGCGGCTGCCGTATTCGCCGGACGCGGTGCTCGCCGCCGAGTGAATCCGGCGTCGGCGATCGCGCAGGCGGTGCGAGCTCGGCTTCGCCAACGCGCGTTCGCGCATCCGCTCGGCGATGTCATCAAGGTTCCGGACGACGCAGGTCGTCGACGCTCAACTACCTTCGCAACAACGTGCTGCACGCCTATGCGCTGCCGGCGCTGGTCGCGAACCTGCTGGTCGGCGCGGCGCGAGGTCACGCCGGAGCGCGTCGCCGAGTTCGCCGCAGGCGGCCTGCCGTTCCTGCGGGCCGGAGCTCATGCTGCGCCACTCGCCCGACGGAGGCGGTCGCCGAAGTCGCGGCGCATCGTCGAGTTGTTCGTCGAGATGGGGCTTGCGCGCGCGGCGCCGGACGGAACGGTGCGCGCCGGCGATCGCTACAGCCCGGAGCACGCTGGACTCGAGCTCCTCGCGCGGTCGCTGCGACACCTCCTGCGCCGGAACTACCTGACGATCGCGCTGCTGACCCGCTTCGGCGCCGGACGGTTGCAGCGGAAGCGCCTGGAAGAGCTGATGCAGATGCTCACGCAGCGGCTGTCGCTGCTGTTCGAGTTCGCGCCGCCCGGATTTCTACGAGCGCTCGACGTTCGCGTCGTACATCGACACGCTGCTCGAGACGGGCCTCATCGAGGCGAGGACGCCGACGGCGCGCTGCGCCTGCAACGCGCAGGCGCGCACATGGGAGAAGCACGTCGAGCGGCTGCTGCCGGCGGACGCCGTGATCGCGATACGAAGGGTTGCCGAGCGGACTCCGCCGGAGCCCGCGCAATTCAACGAGGCGGGCGAGGGCGCCCGCGGCACGATCCCAAGGGCCATAGCTCCGCGGCGCTGGACCCTACAGCCCCAGCCAGCGCCCGATGATGTTGCGCTGCATTTCGCTCGTGCCGGAGTAGAGCGTCGCGCCGATCGGCGTCGCGCAGCGCGCGCTCGACTTCGTACTCTTCCATGAAGCCGTACCCGCCGTGCAGCTGCACGGTGTCGATCGCGGCCTTGACGAGCGATTCGCTCACGAAGAGCTTGGCGATCGCCGCGTCCTGCCCGATGCTGCGCGAGACGGTGAGCCGCGATGCGGTGCGGTAGACGAGAAGCCGCGCCGCTTCGAGCTGCACCTTCATGTCCGCGATCTTGTGCGCGACCGCCTGGAATTTGCCGATGGTCTGACCGAACTGCGTACGCGTGCGCGCATACGTGATCGACGTTTCCAGCAGGCGCTCGATGGTGCCGACGTGCGCGGCGACGAGCAGCGTGCGCTCCCAATCCATCGCGGTGCCGAACACCGTGGAGCCGCCGCCGACGGTGCCCAGCACGGCCTCGTCCGGCAGCAGCGCGTTCTCGAACACGAGCTCGCCGACCGCCGATGTGCGGGCCCCATCTTGGCGAACCGCTGTCCGGCGTAGAAGCCGGTGACGCCGCGCTCGACCAGAGAACGCGGTGACGCCGCCGTGGAAGCCCTTCTCCGGGTCGGTGATCGCGAACACCACGACGACGTCGGCTTCCGGCCCGTTGGAGACGAACGTCTTCGTGCCGTTCAGCCGCCAGCCTGCCGTCGGCGCGCTCGGCGCGCATCTTCATCGCAAACGTGTCGGAACCGGAATCGGGCTCGGCAGTGATGGCGTGGGCACCCACCAGCGTGCCGTTGCACAGGCCGCCCAGATATCGGTCCTTCTGCGCCGCGCTGCCGTGCTGCCAGACGGGTACGACGCACGCGAGCACATGGGCGCAGATCGAGAACACGAGGCCGCCGTCGCGGCACCCGAACCCGAGCGCTTCGAGCGCGATCGCGCACCCGAGCGGATCGAGATTCGCGCCGCCGTACTCCTCGGGAGCGGGCAGGCCCAGGAGGCCCACCGCGGCGCACTGCTTCCAGATGTCGCGCGAGAAAGTATGCGTGCGGTCGCGCTCGATCACGTCGCGGTTCAACTCGCCGCGGGCGAACTTGACGATGCTGTCGCGGAGGAGCTTCTGCTCGCTCGAAAGTTGAAATCCATCAGCGCTGCCTCTCTCGGCATCATCAGTGCATTTCCCTCGGCGGCCATCAGCTGCATTTCCCTCGGCGCCATCAGCGCATTTCCTTCAAGCGCTGATAGTCGATCTTGTCGGTCGACGTCTTGGGGAGACTCTCGAACCACTGGAACTTGTCGGGAATCATGTAGAGCGGCAGGTTCTCCGAGCAGAAGCGCTTGATCGCGATGAGCGACGGCGGCTTCTCGTCGCGGCTGCTCAGGAAGGCGGTGATGCTTGATGCCCTCCTGCTCGTCGGCAAAACGCCACGACCGCCGCTTCCTTGACGTTGGGATGCCGATAGAGTGCCGGCCTCGATCTCGCCCAGCTCGACCCGGTAGCCGCGGCGCTTGACCATCCGGTCGCGGCGGCCTTTGTAGGTGTAGCAGCCGGCCGCGTCCTCGGTGACGATGTCGCCCGTGCGATACCACGCCGAACCGTCGGCGCTCACGAAGAACGATCGCGCGGTCTGCTCGGGCAGCGCCCAGTAGCCCTGCATGACGTTCGGTCCGGCGATGCAGAGCTCGCCCTCGCTGCCGCGCGGAACGTCGACGCCGTGCTCGTCGACGACGCGGCCCTGCAGATGCGAGCACACCTTGCCGATGGGGTAGGGTGTGGCGCGCTAGTTGCCGGGTCGACAGTCGTCGGGACGGATTGAGCGAAGCCCACGATGTCGGCTGTGGTCAGGGCGGACAGATCCAGGGTGACGAGGTTCGGCATCAGCGAGACAGAGACGTCGCCCCCGCCTGAAGCGTCGGCCACTCCAGGGATGCCGCCGGCAAGCGTGGAGGTTGAACTCACGAGCCCGGGTACAGAGGTCACGGCGGCGATGTTGGTGAGCGACATCTGGCCGCCGAGGGTCAAGAATGGATGCTGGCAATGTTCTGCAGACCTTAAGGCTGGTCGTACATCGTTGCCGGAGATATCCAGGCTGAAGACGGCGGAGATCAGGCCCGACAGCGCCGTGAAGGCTGGTCAGCTGGTCGTTCTCGCTGATGCCGATGTTGGTGGCTGCATGGAAGACTCGAGGCCACTCAGGCTCGTGAGCTGCGCGTTGCCGTCGAGGTTCAGGTTGACGACTGGTCAGATTGCCGAGCGCCTGGAGGTCGACGAGACCGAGGCCAATTCTCGAGGGCGAGACTCTCGACGGTTGTCAGACTCTCCGAGGCCGGTGGTCGTGAGCACCGAGCTCGAGATGGTGAGCTCGCCCGCCGTCTGCCACAGGCCGGCGAGGGCCGCGAGGCTCACCAGATCGTGTCGCGGAAGGTGAGCGCCCCGGGGAAACGTCGTGCCGACGTCGAGGCCTGCCAGGCTGCTGAGCAGGTCGTTGTTGAACATTCAGACCGCCCAAGGCGACGCTGGCGAGACCTCGAGGCTCGCCAAGCTGGGGATTGCTGGCGAGGCTGGGTTGTCGACCGCGGTCAGGCTGGTCAAATCGGCGAGATCGGTGATGGCAGTCTGCATCAGGCTCAAGCTGCCCACGGTGGTGAAGTTTGGCTAGCGCCGACAGGTCGCTGAGCTGCCCCAGCAATAGGATCGACAAGGTCTCCGGGATGTCCGTGACGAGGCCACCGAGGTCCACGAGCTGGGGGCGTTGTCGGTATGCAGGGAGGAGACGCTCTCGAGGCTGGCGAATCCAGCGCGTCCGTGAGGCTCAGGCGCCTTCGATGAGCAGGTGGCCGGCGATGCTGGTGATGGCGTCGAAGGCCGCGAGCGAAGTCACCTGGGCCCGCTGATGTCGACGTCGCCTTCGACGTGGTCGAGCGCCGACAGCGTCAAAGATGGATTCTGGAAGCAAGCCGTCGAGCTCGAAGTCACCGCCGCCGATGGTCTCGAGGCTCAGTACGTGGAAGGCAGAGAACGCGTTGCCGACGAGCACGACGCTACCGGGGACCGTGGTGAGGCTGTCGGCGGACAGGCTGACGTCGCCGCTGACGATGGTGATGGCCCCCGCCGCGGTGAGCGCCGGAAGGTTTACGACGTCCGCGGATACGCCGGGTTGTCGATGAACGGGAGCTCACCGATTTTTGATCGAGCACGGGCAGCATGAGCTCATCCGTCAGAGGTTGTTCTCGATCTGGACACCACCTTCGACCGACGCCAGCAGCGGCAGCGGGCGGCGCTTGCGTTGTCGAGAAAACGCAGGTCGCCGTCGACCGCCACGAGCTGCGGCAGCGAGGGCGACGCTATGGCTGTCAACGAACCGGAGGTCACCGTCGACCTTAGCTAGACGCGGCAGGACCGCCACCTGGTCTACGCCGACGAAGGCGAAGGTCGCCCGGTGATCTCGTCGTAGCCGAGAACAGCACGGCATCGTTGAACGGGCGATGGTGACGTCGCCGTCGAAGACGAGCGGCGCGGCGCAGGCGTACTCCGGTCTCCTCGATCTCGGGATCGTCGAGCACGGTGTTGCCGTTGTCGTCGTGGCCGGCGTCGATGCGGCTGCCGCCGGCAGGCGGTGATCACCGCGCGCGGCTCGGGGGGTGATACGCAGGGCCAGGGGGCGTGTCGTCGTTGGTTGGCGGCACGATGGTGGCTAACCGTAAGAGCCGTCGTCGCGGGTGATTGTGACCGTACCGTCGCCGCCGGTCGCATTGCGTGCAGGAGCCGCCGGCGTCCCCATCGTTACCGTCGATTCCAGCGTCAGTTCGCCTTGGCCGTCGTCTCCCGCCGGACCTTGCCTGCCGCCCGCCTGACTCAGACAGCCGACCAGCATCATCGCTACCAGCAAGCGGTCATTGCAACCTCCGGAGTGGAGGCGAGGCCTTAGCAGTCCAGGGCTGACGTGTCACGGGCGGGGTCGGCCGGGAGCCAGCCATAGCCTGACCGCCTTTCACCGCTGCGTTCGCCGCGCTAGAACGCAGCATGGGACTCCGCCGCAGCACTCATCGCCATTGCCGGCATGACCGCATGCACCGTCGACCTGTCGATCGACGGTCGCAATCTCGACATCCACTGCGAAGGCCGGGCTGACTGCCCCGAGCCCGCTCGTCTGCAGTATTACCGGCAGCGCTGCGTCGATCCCCAGGACGCGGCTCTCGGCACCCCCGGAGTCACCCTCAGCCCGCCACCGGCCTCACCGTCCTCGAGGTGGGCTCCACCGCGACGTTCAGCGCCCGTCTCGAGCGCCGCCGGAAGCGCCGCCAGTGACCTTGCTCTTCGCCAGCAGCGACGACGAGACCGAAGGCAAGATGTCGTCGGCGGTGCTGGTGTTCCTCCGGACAACTGGGACACGCCGCAAGCGGTCATCGTCACCGGCCAGCCCGACTGTCGCCGACGGTGAGGTTATACCTCCTCTCAGCGCCGGGGGCGAGCGCCGATCCGGACTATGCCGGGCTCGATCCGATCGACGTCAGCGTAACGGCCCTCGACGATCTGGCGCCCGCCGGCATCAGCGTGACGCTGCCGGCCGATCCGACGACCTCCGAGGCTGGTCTGCCGGCGCAGCTCTCCCATCGTCCTCGACTGCGCACCGAGCGCCGACGTGACGCTGACCCTGGCGAGCTCCGATGACACTGAGGGGCAGCCCATCGACGGGGAGCCTGCTCGCCACGCCTGCATCATGGGCCGTGCCGCAGACCGTGGTGGTCGTCACGGCCAGACCGACTGCGAGGACGACGGCGGCGACGTGCCCTACTCCATCGTCTTCACCGCCGCCGAGAGCGCCGATCCGCTCTACATGAGCCTCACCGTACCCAACGTCGTCCTGACCAACCGCGCCGACCAGGCGCTACGGTCAATGTCTCACCCACCACCGGGCTCACCACCAGCGAGAACGGCGGCACCACCAGCTTCAGCATCGTCCTGGTCTGCGCCCCGGCGAGCGGCGTGCAGATCGACCTGGCATCGAGCGCCCTCAGCGGGCACCATCAGCAAGACCTCGGTGCTGCCAGCGCCAACTGGGCCGACCCGCGGTCGGTCACCGTCACCGGCCAGAACGACGACGTCACCGACGGGCAGCGAGACCTTCGCCATCGAGACCGCCCCGGCCAGCGCCGATCCCGCCTACGACGCCATCGACCCCGCCGACGTCACCGTCACGAACCTCGACAACGACGTCGCCAGCCGTCGTCAGCCCAACGTCAGGCTCGTCACCCACGAGACCGGCGTCGACCCGCGACGACACCTTCACCGTGGTGCTGACCAGAGCGCCCGTGGCCACGGGTCACCATCAGTCGCGAGCGGCGATCCCGAGCAGGCCAGCGTCGACCCGGGGGTACGATTCGCGCCGGCGGCCTGGGACACGCCGCAGACCGTCACGGTCAGCGGCGCGGACGATCACATCGATCGACCCGGCATCTCCTACAGCGTCATCGTCGGGCCGGCGGTCAGCGACGACCCGGCGTGGGACGGGCTCGATCCGGTCGACCCGACCGCCACGAACGTCAACAGCAATACCGCCGGCATCATCGTCAAAGGGGATGGTGAAAGGGCAATTCGGTGCCGGTGGAGTCGGTCGCCGCGCGTCTACAGCCGCGAGGTTAACCTCGACGGCCCCGGAAGGTTCGCGGTGGCACTGCGCTCCAGCCGATTGCCGCCGTGTCGATCGTGATCGATCTCGTCGGCACGGAAGAGGTCTCGACGAGCCTCAGCGTGGCGCTGACGCCGGACGACTGGGGCGACCATGTCATCACCGTCAGCGGCCTCGATGACGGCCAGGCCGTGGCACCGAGCCGTACACCCTCGTGCTGCACCCTTCCGACAGCGCCGATCCGAAGTATGACAACCTGAACCTTCCCGACATCGCCGGGCTCAACGTCGAGATCGCGAGCGCCCGCCATCTTGGCTTACGCCCTCGTCACCTACACCGGCAGCGAGGTGATCTCACGGCCACGCCGACTCGCTCTGCGACGCCGCCCCAAGCCCAACGTAGGGCGCGCGCTCGGGCCATTCAAGGCCATGCTGGTCGGCGGCTCAAGAGTCGCCGTCGCCTGTACCACGAGCTATTGCGGCAGCGTCAGCGACAGGCGTCGACTGGGTCTTGGCGCCGAGCGCGACCTATCTCATGGGCGCGAATGCCATCTACGTCATCGCTACCACCGACGCCGAGGGCTCTTCCCACCGGCGCTGGTCAACGCCAGCACGACGATCCGGCAGCACAGTACTGGCCGACGCCTCGCCGACGATTGGACGGCGGACAGCGACACCTGTGGCGCCTGGAACTGACCAGCGACAACGGTAGAGCTGGCAACGGCGGGGCGCTCGACTCCGGGGCCCACAGCAGCAGCCTCAGCGACTGTGACACATCCGCTCAGCCTGCTCTGTGTCGAGCAGAGATTTGTAAATATTACAATGACTTACGAATTTAATGACCGCATTGCGTACTTTTATAACCGTGACTGGTAGATATGCATATGGCTTAGTGCCACCGCAACTCACCACGGAGTCCGCCATGAGCCGCCTTCCGGCTCCAGAGCTTCGCAGCCGATGCGTCGTCGATGTCTTCAACGACTACGGCGAGATACCCGCCGGCACGCCACCGCGGAGGTCCCGCCTCGAAAGAACCACCCGCGCCGACCGCCGGCACCTCCCCAAATCACGCATCCCTGAGCCGGCAAAGACCGCGAGCCGCAACGAACGCGTCGCCGCCCGCGCTACCCTCGAAGTCCGTCGCAATCAACGAGCCCTCGCCACCCTGGGCTACGACGTCGGCGACGAGGCAGCCGCGATCAGCGAAGACCTGGCGGCGCTCGCGGCATTTCGCCGGGACAAAGACGTGCCAGGCCGCGGTGGCTGATAACCCCACCTCGGTGAGCGCCCTCCGCAGCGAGATGCGCAGCCTGCAGGAACAGTTGCTGACGGTGTATTGCGGACCTCGGCGCCACCTTCGTCGACGGCTTCGGCGGTCCCCACCACGACCGCCGCCATGGTGCGCGCCAGCGTGATCAGAGCCTGCCGCAGACCGGCACGGCGTTGCTCGATACGCGGGCGCGCCTCCTATCCAGGCCATCATCGCCGACGCGGCGCCACCGAAGCCCTTCGGCGAGATCTCAGTCACTCGCCGGACGCCGCAGGGGTGACCATCGCATCGACAATCTCTGCACCGACCGCCTGAACCTCGAGACGGCGTGCGGCATCTGGATCAGCAATACGTAAC
>ERZ1370068.5303-contig-4329_pt1 | contig 83544 bp, 121 predicted proteins | sample MGYA00561227_ERZ1370068 | MGnify/ENA primary metagenome ERZ1370068 (study PRJEB38410, sample SAMEA6850437) | metagenome | study: Metagenomic assessment of the ecological functions of the soil: analysis of the soil microbiota associated with the...
CCGGTCGGTGACGCCCGCCATAGGCGCGACGACCAAGGGAATCGAAATGTGATGCGGGCCGATCTGCACGATGGAAATAGTTGCTGGACGCTGCGGCGGGGAACGGATTATACCGAGTTTGGCGCGCGGTCGTCACCGACCAAAAATTATTGCTGGCAGTGCTGCGCGATAAGTACGCTTTGGTCGTCGCGCCGTTCACCGCGCGGGAACCATTCTTGCTTGATGTCGGACGCGCTTGTTGTTCGCTTCAGTGCAATCCGTACAGCATTGCGTGCGTGAAAATTCGCTTCAGCGGCGGCAGCGCGTCGAGCAGAGTAAGCGCCAACCCGCGCGGCCAGCGAAGCAGCGCCGGCGTCGCTGCCGAATACTTCGAGCAAACCATGTGTCAGTGCGATGCCGGCCCAGCGGTCGGCGAGGTCGGCGGCGCGCGTACGCGGACAGACTGGTGGTCGCGCCGAGTCGGATCGCGCGGCGTCGATCAGCAACGACCTGCGCCAGTTCGTACGCATCGCGCACGCCCAGGTTGAAACCCTGGCCGGCAACCGGATGCAGCGCCTGCGCGGCGTTGCCCAGCAGAACGGTGCGTGCGCCGACGACGGTGCCGGCGAACTCGAGCGAAAGCGGAAACGTACGCCGATCCTCGCTTTTCAGAAAGCCGCCGACGCGCGCGCCGAACCGCGTCGCCAGCGCGGCGAGGAACTCGGCTCTCCGGCATCGCCGCAAGCGATCTGCCCTGCTCCGGCGTCGTCGTCCATACCAGCCCGTAATGATCGCCTTCCGGCAGCAGGAGGCCATCGGCCCTCGGGAGTAAAGCGCTCGTACGCCACCCCGCGGTGCGGCTCGTTCCTCCAGAGCTTCGCGACCAGCGCAACCTGCTTGTAATCGTGTCGATGGCGGACATTGCCGGCGACGATATCGCCGCCGCCATCGGCGATGGCGGCCAGTCGCGCCGTCCATTCGCAGGCAGCACCCTCGCGCTCGCCGCGGATGCGTGCGTATGCCGGCGTCGCGTCGACCTTGCTGACAGTGACGCCGTGATCGACCGGCAGGCCAGCGCGGGCGAGCCCCGCATCGAGCGCCGGCCTGCAACGCGCGATAGCTGACAACGTAGCCGAGCGCGGGCACGCCGTGCTCGTGCGCATCCAGGCGCGCGGCGCCGAAGCCGCCGCGCTGCGACACGTCGATGGCGGTAATTGCCGTCACCGCGCCCGCGCGTGCCGCGCGACGGCGCTCCAGACGCCGAGGCGATCGAAAATCAGCCGCGCGCCGTGCGACAGAGCCAGCGAACGATCGCCGGACGCCAGTGTGTCGCGCGCACGCGCGTCCAGGCTGACCACGTCGAGATCGCCGCCGGCGAGCGCAAGCGCCAGCGTCGCGCCGACCGGACCCGCGCCGACGATGACGACGTCGTTCAACACGCCTTAAAGCGCCTGGTTGAAAACGTCTGAAGTCACGGACAGACCGGTGGCGATCCGCCGTCAGTGCTGCATCAGCGCTTCGATGTCGGCGACGGTCTTCGGCGCCGCCGCGGTCAGGTTTTCATTGCCCGTGGCGCTGACCAGCACGTCGTCCTCGATGCGCACGCCGATATCCCAGAATTCCTCGGGCACCTTGTCGCCGGGCCGGATATAGCATCCCGGCTCGACGGTAAGCAGCATGCCCGGCTCGAGCAGGCGCGACTCGCCGTTGACGCGATACAGGCCGACGTCGTGCACGTCGAGGCCGAGCCAGTGCCCGGCGCGATGCATGTAGAACTGCTTGTATGCACCGGATTCGAGCACGGCGTCGAGCGAGCCCCCGCAAAGCTTCAGATCGATCAGGCCCTGCGCCAGCACCCGCGCTCGGCCACCTCGTGGTAGGCATGAAACGGCCGCCCCGGCGCCACTGCGTCGATGCAGGCGAGTTGCGCGGCCAGGACAAGCTCGTAGACGTCCTTCTGCGGACCGCTGAACTTGCCGCCGACCGGAAAGGTGCGCGTGACGTCCGACGCATAACCCTCGTACTCGCAGCCTGCGTCGATCAGCAGCAGGTCGCCCGACTGCATCTGGCGGTTGTTGTCGCGGTAGTGCAGCACGCAGGCGTTCGGCCCCGATGCGACGATCGACGGGTACGCGACCGCCTGCGCGCCCGAGCGCAGGAATTCGTGCATCAACTCGGCCTCGACCTGGTACTCGTACCAGTCGGCGCGCGTGCGCGCCATCGCGCGGCGATGCGCTCCGCAGGAAATCTCGGCGGCCCGGCGCATCAGCTTCAGCTCCTGCTCGTCTCTGGTCAGGCGCATCGCCGAAAGCGCCGCGCGCACGTCGACGACCACTTCCGGCGCGGCGATGCCGGTGCGCACCCGGTTGCGGACTTCGTTCAAGGTCGTGGTGACCAGGTCGTCCCAGGCAGGGTAGCCGCCGATCGGCGTGAACAAACGGCGGGCCGATCGCCGCTCCAGCTCGGTGAGCCTCGTCTGAGCTCGCCGATCGAATACGCCTCGTCGAAGCCGAAGATTTCGCGCGCGGCGTCGGGGCCGTAGCGAAAGCCGTCCCAGATCTCGCGCTCGGGATTCTCTGTCCCGGCACAGCAGGATCTGCTTGGAGTCGCCTTCGTCCGCTCCGGCGAGCAGAACGACGACGGCTTCGGCTTCTGGGAAATCCGCAAAGGTAATAGAAATGGCTGTCCGGCCGGTACGGATAGTGGGTGTCGGCGTTGCGGAAGGCTTCGGGCGCCGTCGGGATCGCGGCGATCCCACCGCCGCTCTGGCGGCGCATCTCGGCGATCAACCGCGCGCGGCGCGCACGGTGGTGCTGGTGACTGTGGTTCATCGTTGGGATTGCGTGGCGCGTCGGGGCAAGAGCGCCATTATAGGCACAGCGCGGCCTGGTCGCCGAGCCTGCGGTAACATCCGCTTCGTGGCGCAGTCATCCTTCGCTCAATCCGCCGCCGTCCGCCGATGCGCTTGCGCGAGGCCAAGCGCTCGCTGCGCGAGCGCGTGCTCGCCGCGCGCGATTCCACGCCGCCGGCGCTCGCGCGGCGGCAAGCGCGGCGATCGGCAACGGCGCTGCTCGCGGCTCGCGACGATTTCGCCGCGGCGTCGACCGTGCTGCTGACTACCCGCCGTTCGGCAGCGAGTGGGACTCGATGGCGCTGTTGCTCGCCGCGCTGGAACGCGGCAAGGCGGTCGTGTTGCCGCGCGTCAACGCGACAGCGCGCACGCTGGAGCTTTGCCGGCTGACCGAGCCGTCGCGCGACGTCCTGCCGGGTTATCGCGGCATACCCGAGCCGCAATCGCACTGCGCGCTGATCGCTGCCGACGCGATCGATTGGGTGCTGGTCCCCGGCGTGGCGTTCGACACCGCAGGGCACCGCCTCGGTTATGGCGGCGGCTACTACGACAGGCTGCTCCCTCAGCTGCGCAGCGGACGCAGCGAGAATCGCCGGCGGCTACGAAATGCAGTTGGTCGATCGCGTGCCGGCCGCACCGCACGACGTGCCGGTGCAGGCGCTCGCAACCGAGACCCGGACCTTGCCGATGCCCTGGATAGTTGGCCGGCACCACGCGCGGTGCGTGTTTGGAAATGCATTTCCACGCTGTGGTATCCTCGAATCAGCCCTGAGCCGCCGGGTGTCGCGTCGCAGCAATGCGGCGCCATGCCGCGACGCATACAATCGAAATTTCGCGCGACCGCGTTGAAGGATCGCCAGAAGGAGTGCCGCATGGATATCAAACCGGATGTCGACCCGCAGGAAACGCGCGAATGGCTGGACGCGATCGACGGCGTGCTCGAGCACGAAGGTCCGGACCGCGCGCATTTCCTGATCGAGCAGGTGATCGACAAAGCGCGCCGATCGGGCGCGTACATGCCGTTTTCGGCGAACACCGCCTACATCAATACGATTCCGGTCGATAAGCAGGTCCGGATTCCCGGCGACCAGGCGATCGAGCATCGCATCCGGTCTTACGTGCGCTGGAACGCGATGGCGATGGTGGTGCGCGCGAACAAGCACACCAACGTCGGCGGTCACATCGCGAGCTTCGCCTCGGCGGCGACGCTCTACGACATCGGCTTCAATCATTTCTGGCACGCGCCGTCGGACGAGCACGGCGGCGATCTCGTGTTCGTGCAGGGCCACTCGTCACCGGGCGTCTACGCCGCGCGCTCCATGCTCGGCCGGCTTCACCGACGAGCAGATGGACAACTTCCGGCAGGAAGTCGACGGCAAGGGCATCTCGTCGTATCCGCATCCGTGGCTGATGCCGGACTTCTGGCAGTTCCCGACGGTGTCGATGGGACTGGGCCCGCTGATGGCGATCTACCAGGCGCGCTTCATGCAAGTACCTGCAGGACCGCGGCCTGGCCGAGCACCGAGGGCCGCAAGGTCTGGTGCTTCTGCGGCGACGGCGAGATGGACGAGCCCGAGTCGATGGGCGCGATCGGCATGGCCGCGCGCGAGAAGCTCGACAACCTGATCTTCGTCATCAACTGCAACCTGCAGCGGCTCGACGGCCCGGTGCGCGGCAACGGCAAGATCATCCAGGAGCTCGAGGCCGAGTTTCCGCGGCGCCGGCTGGAACGTGATCAAGGTCATCTGGGGCTCGCGCTGGGACCCGCTGCTCGCGCGCGACAAGCAGGGCATCCTGATGCGCCGGATGATGGAGTGCGTCGACGGCGAGTACCAGACGTTCAAGTCGAAGGACGGCGCCTACGTGCGCGAATACTTCTTCAACACGCCCGAGCTCAAGGCGCTGGTGGCCGACTGACTCGGACGAGGAGATCTGGAACCTGAATCGCGGCGGCCACGATCCGCACAAGGTCTATGCCGCCTACCGGGCCGCCGTCGACCACAAGGGCCAGCCGACGATCATCCTCGCCAAGACGATCAAGGGCTACGGCATGGGCGAGGCCGGCGAGGCGCAGAACATCACGCACCAGCAGAAGAAGATGTCGGACGGCTCGATCCGGCGCTTTCGCGACCGCTTCAGATTCCGGTGCCCGACGACAAGCTCGACGAAATCCCGTACGTCAAGTTTCGCCGGGATCGCCGAGGCCGAATACATGACGCGCGCGGCGCATGGAGCTCGGCGGCTACTGCCGACGCGCCGCGGGAAGTCCGCGTCGCCTCGCGGTGCCCGGGCTCGCGGCGCTCGAGCGCTTCCTGAAGAGCACCGAGGACCGCGAGATCTCGACGACGATGGCGTTCGTGCAGATCCTGCAGACGCTGCTGCGCGACAAGAATATCGGCAAGCACATCGTGCCGATCGTGCCCGACGAGTCGCGCACCTTCGGCATGGAGGGCTTGTTCCGCCAGCTCGGCATCTGGAACCAGCTCGGCCAGCTCTACACGCCGCAGGACGCCGATCAGCTGATGTTCTACAAGGAGAGCGAAGGACGGCCAGGTCCTGCAGGAAGGCATCAACGAGGCCGGCGCGATGTGCGACTGGATGGCGGCGGCGACCAGCTATTCGACGCACGGCGTGCCGATGATCCCGTTCTACATCTTCTATTCGATGTTCGGCTTCCAGCGCGTAGGCGATCTGGCCTGGGCCGCCGGCGACATGCGCTCGCGCGGCTTCCTGCTCGGCGGCACCGCCGGGCGGACGACGCTGAATGGCGAAGGCCTGCAGCACGAGGACGGGCATTCGCACGTCTACGTCGGCGACGATCCCGAACTGCATCTCGTACGATCCGATCGTTCGGCTACGAGCTCGCCGTCATCATCCAGGACGGGCTGCGGCGGATGTACGCCGAGCAGCAGGACGTCTATTACTACCTGACGGTGATGAACGAGAACTACGCGTCAGCCGGCGATGCCCGACGGCGCCGCGCCGGACATCATCAAGGGCATGTACCTGTTCAAGGCGGCGCCGGCCGCGCCGGCGCCAGGACCAGGCGCCGCGCGTCCAGCTGCTCGGCTCGGGCGTGATCCTGCGCGAGGCCATCGCTGCGGCCGAACTGCTCAAGTCGGATTGGGGCGTCGACGCCGATCATCTGGGGCTGCCCGTCGTTCACCGAGCTCGCGCGCGAGGCGAAGCCGCGTCGCGCTGGAACATGATGCATCCGACCGACCCGCCGCGCGCGTCGCATGTGACGGCGCGGCTCGCCGACACCCAGGGCCCGGTCATTGCGGCGACCGACTACGTGCGCGCGTTTGCCGGGCAGATCAGCGAATTCGTGCCGCGCCGTTATGTCGTCCTCGGCACCGATGGCTTCGGCCGCTCCGGACACGCGCGAAAAGCTGCGCCGCTTTTTCGAGGTCGACCGCTGGTACATCACCGTCGCGGCGCTGAAGGCGCTGGCCGACGAAGGCACGCTGCCGGCCGCCAAGGTCGCCGAGGCGATCTCGAAATATGGCATCGACGCGGCCAAAGCCGCGCCGTGGACGGTCTGATGCTGCGTCGACGGCGTTGTTCGCCGTTCCCAGCCAGCTTTTGAGGTCGCGATGAGCACAATCGAAGTCAAGGTTCCCGACATCGGCGACTTCACCGACGTGCCGGTGATCGAAGTCCTGGTCAAGCCGGGCGACACCGTCAAGGCCGAGGATTCGCTGGTTCGCTCTGGAGTCGGACAAGGCGACGATGGACGTGCCGGCGCCGGCAGCCGGCGTGATCAAATCGCTCGGCGTCAAGGTCGGCGACAAAGTCAGCGAAGGCCACCTGATCCTGACGCTGGAGGAAGCGGCCGGCCGCCGCCGCACCGGCACAAGCTGCACCCGGCGGCCAAGGCGCGCGCAGCCGGCAGCGCCGGCACACGCACCGGCCGCGCCCGCAGCGGCAGCGCCACCGCGCCGGCCACGGCTGCACCGCCGACGGCGCCCGCCCAGCCTGTGCAAGCAACCGCGGCGCCGAGCGCTCGATCGACGATGCGGCCTTCCGCAAGGCGCACGCCTCGCCGTCGGTTCGCGCGCACGCGCGCGCACTGGGTGTCGACCTGTCGCAGATCAAGGGCAGCGGCCCGGCCGGGCGGATCCTGCAGGAAGACGTCGAGAATTACGTCAAGCAGGTGATGAGCGGCGCCAAGGTCGCCAGCGCGGTCGCCGGCGCCGGAGGCGCCGCGCTCGGCTTGCTGCCGTGGCCGCAAGTCGATTTCGCCAAGTTCGGCCCGATCGAAACCAGGCCGCTGTCGAGAATCAAGAAGATCGCCGGCGCCAATCTGCATCGCAACTGGGTTTTGATTCCGCACGTCACCAATCACGACGACGCCGACATCACCGAGCTCGAGGCGTTTCGCGTGCAGCTCAACAAGGAAAACGAAAAAGCCGGGATCAAGGTGACCTTGCTCGCGTTCCTGATCAAGGCCTGCGTCTGGGCGCTGAAGAAATTTCCCGAGTTCAACGCTTCGCCTCGACGGCGAGAACCTGGTGCTCAAGCAGTACTACCACATCGGTTTCGCCGCCGACACGCCGAACGGTCTTGTCGTGCCGGTCATCAGGAACGCCGACCAGAAAGGCGTGCTGGCGATCGCCGGAGAAATGGGGGAGCTCTCGGCGAAGGCGCGCGAAGGCAAGCTCGGTCCGGCCGACATGCAGGGCGGATGTTTTTCGATCTCCAGCCTGGGCGGGATCGGCGGAACGTACTTCACGCGCCTGTCATCAACGCGCCCGAAAGTCGATCTTGCGTGCGTCGAGTTATGACGTTCGGGGACAGCACGCCCGAGGCTGCCGCGAGTGGTTGCGCCAAACGCTCTGGTATCGGTCAGGACGATGGCGCGGTGTCGCCCTGCCGTCAGTTGATTCTGCGCCTCATTGTTAATGATATGCGGCATGATGCTGAGATATACCTGATGCGACATCGAGCCGCAGCCTTCCGGCTGCCGCCGGCCCGTGCCGGCGTAATCCTGTGTTCTGCCGTGAGACCAGGAACAACGGTCCTGCCTATGCAGTGGAAAAGTCGCTTGTCCACTGCCGATCAGGGATGGCAGCAGCCTGGCAAACGGCCAAATAGCTTTTCACGGTATTAGTGATCGGCGCTGAATGTGCACGGTTTCGAGAGTTCATGACGGCAACACCCGGAGCCCGTATCTATTTTATAAAACGATACGTTGAATCGACAAAAAATGTCGTCGATCTCTCACCTCGGATCAGTCGGCGTATATGAGTTTACAGGTTCCGCCTGGGGCAGATCACGCGCGACCATATCGGGCACGGATAGGCGATCCAGCTGCGTTCGGCGCAGCAGATTCGACGGCACGCCGCGTACGATGAAACTCGTCAGTGCTGGCATACGCCAAACCAAGAGTGATGCGTCGCTCAGTCGATGGTAACCAATCTGATCGCATGGCGCTGGGCCGTCTGGCCTTCGATCAATTCGACTGGCGTGTGCCGGTTACGGTTCATCATCGCGCACATAGTTTCACCGGTAGCCCCAGGGTTTTGCGCGAACGCTCGGCATAGAAAAGCTGCAGTCATGCCGCAGCAAGATCCTGGTCAGCAGATAGTTAAATGCGCAGGCATGGGTTCGTATGCGCCTGGCGCCGCAGCTTACTGGGCGCAGGCAATCAATGATGTCGACGCGAAATGGCGCGAGGATCCATCGACGATGTTGCAGTTTCGCGGCCTGCAGACGACATGAGTGCCGTTCGATCCGATCGGGGATAATGATACTATTCACATCTGTGCCTCGCCCTGAGCATATCAAGAGTTCTCATCGATGCCGATCGGTAGTCCATCGTTTCCGGCGACATTTTTGTCAGGTTCAGTATGTCTCGCCGGTTGCTTAGCCTACGTGCTACGATTGATGGATCACGCTGCGCCTATATCGCAAACGTTTCATGTCATATTCGGGAGATGGCGGTCAAGTAGCGCGCCGAAAGCAGCGACGTCGAGATTTGACGTTCAGCGGCGCGCGGCCTGGAAGACTGATCAGGTGTTCGCCAACAGCTCAGCTGGCCCCGGAAAAGGCGCGAGAAACAATGCAACGGTGCTGATATTCGACCAACACGGCGTTGTTTGACATTAATGATCGGCAGCCCATACCCAAATCAGATAACGTCACTCAACTGGGCCTGGCAAGCTGCGAGCAGAAAAAATTCGGCGCTGCAGATCCGGCCTCCTGGTTATCGCCGATCGGGCGCTGAGTTCTTGATCTCAAGGTGGCGGTCTCTAATAGGCTGTCGGAGCCATGTTCCAGCTGCATATGGCCAGAGACTATCACTGAAGTTTTAGTGAAATGGCCATTTCAGACTTTGCAAGCTAAGATATTCATCAAGCCGTGCCGTGCAAGCTGAAGAATGCTCCAGGAACCAAAAGCTGTCGGCACCGGCGAATGGCTGCCAGCGCGGCAGAGCGTCGTCACCGGCGTCGCGCGCTTTGTCGATGCGCATCACATCGAAGTGAGCGCCGACGGCAAGAAACAGGTCGTCAAGTTCGAGCACTGCATCATTGCCGCCGGCTCGCAGGCGGTGAAGCTGCCATTCATTCCCGACGACCCGCGCGTCATCGATTCGACCGGTGCGCTCGAGCTCGAGGGCATGCCGGGGCACATGCTGGTCATCGGCGGCGGCATCATCGGCATGGAGATGGCGCAGGTGTATTCGGCGCTCGGCGCGAAGATCACCGTCGTCGAGATGCTGAGCCAGCTGATGACGGGCGCGGATCCCGACCTGGTGCGGCCATTCGCCAGGCGGATGGAAAAGCGTTACGAAAAGATCATGCTGAAGACGCGCGTGACCAAGGTCGAAGCACAGAAGGATGGCCTCAAGGTCTGGTTCGAAGGCGAGCAGGCGCCCGCCGCGCCGCAGCTCTACGACCGGGTGCTGGTCGCCGTCGGACGTTCGCCGAACGGAAAGAAAATCGACGCCGAGCGTGCCGGCGTCGTCGTCGACGACCGCGGATTCATTCCGGTCGACGGCCAGTTGCGGACCAACGTTGCGCATATCTTCGCGATCGGAGACATCGCCAGGCAGCCGATGCTGGCGCACAAGGCGGTGCATGAGGCGCACGTCGCCGCCGAGGCTGCGGCCGGCGAGAAATCCTGGTTCGACGCCCGCGTGATTCCATCGGTCGCGTTCACCGATCCCGAGCTCGCCTGGGTCGGCGTCACCGAAGAGGAAGCCAAGGCGCAGGGCATCAAGTACGGCAAGGCGGACGTTTCCGTGGGCGGCCAGCGGCCGCTCGCTTTCGCTCGGACGCGATGAAGGCATCACCAAGCTGATCTTCGACCAGCAGACGCAACGGATCATCGGCGGCGGCATCGTCGGGCCGAACGCGGGCGACCTGATCGCCGAAGTCGCGCTGGCGATCGAAATGGGCTGCAATGCCGAAGACATCGGCAAGACGATCCACCCGCATCCGACGCTGTCCGAGACCGTCGGCATGGCCGCCGAAGTTTTCGCCGGGACGATCACCGATCTCTACATCCCGAAAAAGAAATAGGCCGCGAGCTCTGGCCCGGGTCGTTAGCCACATGGCAATCGGGCCGGCGCGCATCGCCAAGCTCGCCGCATGGACGCTGGCCGCGGTCGTAGCCTGCGCGCTGGCGGCGGCGGTGCTGATCAATCTGCGCGATCCGGAGATCTCGCCACAGGCGCGCGCGATGGCGCACTTCGAGCTGCCCGCGATTGCTGCCGAAGGCAACGCCTATCTCGTCCTGCTCGGGCTGACTGCGCCGCCGCGCGTCGATCCGCTGGCCGAGGGCCAGCGCTTGGCCGCCGAGCGCGACGGCGCGCCGTCGGCCGATCCCGTTCGCCCGGCAGCGTCTGCCGCACGAAGAGCGCGAGGCCGATCCCGGATCAGGACGACCATCTCGACTTTCGCCGGAGACCTCGACGCCGGCTGCGACATCTTCAGCGAGCCCCTGCCTGCCGTTCGCCCGGGCCCGCGACCAAGCTGTCCGCGCGCTCTTCACCGGCAACCGCCTGCTGATCGATCGCTACGAACAGGCGCGGCGAATGCCGGGATTCGCCGCCGTCCCTATCCGCGGACACGCGGCGCGCCGATATCGAGCGCAGCAATCTCCGTCGCCTGCACGCCGTGTTGCTGACGGTGGCTGCGCTGGATGCGCAACAGCATGCATGCAGCCGAGGCTTGCAGCCTTCCTGCAGGCCGACGGGGCGTTCTGGCGGCGCATGCTCTCCGGGAGCCGGCACCCTGGGCGACAAGCTGTCGGCATTTCGCGCGCTCGCCGAGGATGCGCGCCTTGCCAGCGAGCTGATCGCATCGAAGGCGTTCGATGCCGCCGCCTGCGGGCCTTCGCTGCGCACGCTGCTCGCGCCGCTGACCGCCGGGGAGCTGAGCCTGGCGGATGCCTTCAGGATGGCGTTCGTGCCGACGGTGCGCATGCTGGCGAGCTGGCCCGATCCGGCGATGAGCGTCGAGCCCGAATCCTGGGCCGATCGCCACCTGAAGGAGACACCGCTCTACGACCTGTTCTATCGGCGCAACGCGTCGATCAACCGCAGCGCCGAGCTTCTACGCCGGGCTCGCTGCGCTCGGCCGCGCAACCGACGCCGCGATTCATCGCCGCCCGCGAAGCATTCGTCTCCGACAGCGGCGACCTCGCGTCGGTCGGGCCATCCTGGATCTACAATCCGCTGGGCAAGACGCTTATCGTCCCGGCACCTGCCGATACATGTCGACTTACATCGCGCACGCGCACGGCGTCGCCGCCTATGTGAAGCTGGTGCGCGTGCAGCTGGAGTTGAAGCTCGCGGCCGTTCCGCTCGCGGAGGTGCCGCAGTTCCTCGAGCGCGCGGGGCCGGACGGCGTGAACCCGCTGGATGGCCGGCCTTTTCGCTGGGACCGCGAGCATCGCAGCCTGTCGTTCGATCCGCTCCGACCGGCGCTGGCGCCGATGGGGGACGAGTGTCACGATTGCCGGGCCATGATTCGATGCTGATGCATCGTCGGCGGGAGCCGGTTTTGTTACGATGAGGGCTCGATGCGCAACATTCCGACAGCGATGACCCAGGACGAGACTCAAGCAGATGGTCGCGCGCGAGGCGATCAAGTATGTCGTCGACGATGCCTACATCGGCGTCGGCAGCGGCTCGACCGCCAATTTCTTCATCGATGAGCTCGCCGCCATCAAGGGACGCATCAAGGGCGCGGTCGCGAGCTCGATCAAGACGGCCGAGCGGCTGCACAAGCGCGCGATCCCCGTGGTCGAGCTCGCCAGCGTCGATTCGCTGCCGGTGTATATCGACGGCGCCGACGAGACCACCGCGCATGGAGCGATGATCAAGGGCGGCGGTGGCGCGCTGACGCGGGAGAAAATCGTCGCCGCGGTCGCCGCGAAGTACGTATGCATCGTCGACCAGTCCAAGCTGGTCGGCGTGCTCGGCAACTATCCGCTGCCGGTCGAGGTGATCCCGATGGCCAAGAGCCATGTCGCGCACGAGCTGGTCAAGCTCGGCGGACACCCCGAGCTGCGCGCAGGCTTCGTCACCGACAACGGCAACGTGATCCCCGACGTGGCGGATCTGCGCATCCTGAATCCGACCGAGCTCGAAGCGCGCATCAACAACATCGTCGGTGTCGTGACCAACGGCCTGTTCGCCATCCGGGGTGCCGATGTCATCCTGGTCGGGGCGCCGACCGGCGTCATGACGCTCGACGCGCACCGGTTCTAGCCGGTCTCCGCGCCAGGCCATAGAATGCAGCCATGACGAACCCTGAGCGTTCCCCATCTCGACCTCGCCGCGTACATGCGCGAGGTCGGCGAACAGGCTCGCGCTGCGGCGCGTGTCGTCGCACGAGCGCCGACGAGGGCAAAGGACGCCGCGCTGGAAGCCGCGGCGGCGGCGATCGAACGCGATGCCCGGGAGCTGCTCGCCGCGAACGCGGGCGATGTCGCGGCAGCGCGCGCCGCCGGCGACGACGAGGCATTCGTCGACCGGCTGGCGTTGAACCCGGAACGCATCGCCGCGATGGCCGACGGCTTGCGCCAGGTCGCCGCATTGCCCGATCCCGTCGGCGAGATCACCGATCTCAAGTACCGGCCGACCGGCATCCAGGTCGGACGGATGCGCGTGCCGCTCGGCGTGGTCGGCATCGTCTACGAATCGCGGCCGAACGTCACCGCCGACGCCGCCGCGCTGTGCCTCAAATCGGGCAATGCGGCGATCCTGCGCGGCGGCTCCGAAGCGATGCGCTCGAATCAGGCGATCGCCGCATGCATGCACGAAGGGCTCGCCGCCGCCGGCCTGCCCGAGGACGCGGTGCAGGCGATCGAGACTTCCGATCGCGCCGCCGTGGGCATGCTCGCGACGATGGACCGCTACGTCGACGTGCATCGTGCCGCGCGGCGGCAAGAGCCTGATCCAGCGCGTGTGCCGACGAAGCCACGGTGCCGGTGATCAAGCATCTGGACGGCGTCTGTCACGTGTTCATCGACGAATACGCCGACGTCGACATGGCGATCCGCATCGCCGACAACGCCAAGACGCAGCGCTACAGCCCGTGCAACACGATGGAGACGCTGCTGGTGCACGAGCGCATCGCCGCGCAGGTGCTGGTGCCTCTGGCGCGGATCTACGCCGGCAAGGGCGTCGAGCTGCGCGGCGATCGCGCGCGCGCGCGCGCTGGTTCCCGCGATGAAGCCGGCGAGCGAGGAGGACTGGTACGACCGAATACCTGGCGCCGATCCTCGCGATCCGCGTCGTCGGAAGCCTCGACGCGGCGATCGGAGCACATCGCCCGCTACGGCTCGCAGCACACCGACGCGATCGTCACTTCGCACTACGGCAACGCGATGCGCTTCCTGCGCGAAGTCGACTCGAGCTCGGTGATGGTCAATGCATCGACACGGTTCGCCGACGGCTTCGAATACGGCCTCGGCGCCGAGATCGGCATTTCGACCAACAAGCTGCACGCGCGCGGCCCGGTGGGCCTCGAAGGCCTGACCAGCCAGAAATGGATCGTGCTCGGCACCGGGCAGATCCGCAGCTGATGCCGTCCGCCGCGCCGCGAGGCGCCTGATGTCGACGTCGGTCACCCTCTCGATCGGCACCAACACGGCGATCGCCGCTGCCAAGGGCTTCGGCTGGTTCGTCACCGGGTCGCCGACGCTGTTCGCCGAGACGATCCACTCGCTCGCCGACGTGGCCAATCAGGTCCTGCTGAGGATCGGCGAGGTGCGCGGCAAGATGCTCGCCGACAGCGAGCATCCGTTCGGGCACGGCCAGGAAAAATACTTCTGGGCGCTGGTTTCCGCCGTCAGCGTGTTCTTCGTCGGCTGCGGGCTCAATCTCTACCACGGCATCCATGCGCTGATCCAGCGCGCGCCGGTCGAGCCGTTCACGCCGCTGGTGCTGGGGCTGTTGCTGTTCGCCCTGGTGCTGGAATCGTTCACGCTGGTCGTCGCCCTGCGCGAGATCGGCGGCTGGAAGGGCTTGCTCGCCAACCGCCACAACACGACGGTGCTTCGCGGTCGTCCTCGAGGACGCCGTCGCGCTGCTCGGGATCGTCCTGACCCTCGTCGTCGCCGGGGTATCGTTCGTCTGGGGACCGCACCCGGCATTCGACGCCGCGGTCGCAATCGCGGTGGGCGCGCTGCTCGGCGCGATGGCGCTATTTCTGGCGGCGATCAACCGCCGCCTGCTGATCGACATCTCCGACGTCGACCTCGATCGCGCCGCGCAACGATTCCTCGGCGAGCAGGGTGTCGTCGCCGAGGTGAGCTCGGTCGTCGTCGATGACGATCACGCCGTCGTGTTCCTGCGAGCGCTGCCCGGCAGCGCCCGCCCATTCGACACGTCGGATTCCTATGCGCTGGGCGAAGCCCTGAAGGCGCCACCTGCTGGCCGCCGCCGGCAAGACGATCGACGAGGTCTACTGGAAATTCCCGCTGGCCCCGCGCCGGCCGGCGCGACAAGCGGTCGATGATGCAAGCGATGCAGCAGGCAGATACTCGACTTCTGGTTCGGGCCGCCGGGCAGCGCGGACTACGGTACGACGCGCGATGCCTGGTTTCGCAAGAACGCCGCGTTCGACGCCGAGATCCGCCGGCGCTTCGGCGCGGTGATCGAGACCGCGCTGGGCGGCGGCCTCGCCGACTGGACCGCGCCGGCGCGCCGCGCTCGCGCGCGTACTCGTCCTCGACCAGTTCACGCGCAACTGCTATCGCGACTCGGCGCGCGCGTTCGCCGGCGATGCGCAGGCGATCGCCGCGGCGACCGCAGCCGTCGATCAAGAGCAGGACCGCGAGCTGATTCCGGTCGAGCGCTGGTTCCTGTACATGCCGTTCGTGCACGCTGAATCGCCTGCCGCACAAGCGCGCTCGCTGGCGCTGTTCACGCGGCTTGCCCACGAGACCGGTCTCGCCGATCCGCTGGTATGGGCGGAGAAGCACGCCGTTATCATCGGTCGCTTCGGCCGATATCCGCATCCGCAACGCATCGCTCGGCCGCGCATCGACAGCGGAGGAAATTGCGTTTCTCGGCACGCAGGGCAGCAATTTCTGAAGGCTTTGGCTACCATCGCCCTCATGGGACTGATCGAAATCACGCTGGGACTGCTGCTTGCGGTCGCCGCCGTGGCCGCGCTCGGCAAGTGGATCGGAGCGCCGCTGCCGCTGCTGCTCGTCGCCGGCGGCGTGTGCCTGTCGTTCCTGCCGGGTTTCCGCTCGCTCTCGATCGCGCCGGACATCTTTTTCTGTTGTTCATTCCGCCGCTGCTGTTCGCCGACGCCTGGTTGATACCCAGGCGCGACCTGCTCAAGGTGATCCGGCCGGTGCTGCTGCTCGCCTTCGGCCTCGTGTTTCTGACGGTTCTGGTCGTCGGCTATTTGATGCATTGGCTGGTTCCCGAACTCCCGCTCGCGGCGGCATTCGCGCTCGGCGCGGTGATCTCGCCCACCGACGCGGTCGCGGTCAGGGCGGTCACCTCCAAGCTCGCGATTCCCTCGCGCGTCTCGACGATCGTCGACGGCGAAAGCCTTATCAACGACGCATCGGGGCTGATCGCGTTCAAGTTCGCGATCGCGCGCAGCGATGACCGGCGCCTTCAGCTGGAGCAGCGCGGCGCTGCAGTTTTTCGTCTCTTCCGGCGGCGGCTTCCTGCTCGGGCTGGCGATTGCCTGGACGATAGGCCAGGCGCGGGTCGGCCTGCGCCGGTTCTGCGCCGATGACCCGACGATCCAGACGGTGATCTCGCTGCTGACGCCCTACGCGGCGTATCTCGCCGCGCGAGGCGCTGGGCATCGGCAGCGATCCTGGCCGTCGTCGGCGCGGGACTCTACGCCGGCGCGCACGACCTCAGGAACCTCGACGCCGCGACGCGCGCGCATTCGTGGGAAGTGTGGCGAATGGTGCTGTTCGCGTTCAACGGCCTGGTGTTCGTGCTGCTGGGCGTTCAGCTGCATTCGATCATCGGCGCGCTGTCGCGCTCGAGCGCGCTCGAGCTTGCCGGCTACGCGCTGGCGCTGTCGGCCATTGTGATCGTGCTGCGTATCCTCTGGGTCTTTCCGGCCGCATACGTGCCGTTGCTTCTGTCGCGGCGGATTCGCGAACGCGAAGGCGTGCACAGCCCTCGTGCGGTGTTCCTGACCGGATGGGCGGGCATTCGCGGCTCGATCACGCTGGCCGCTGCGCTTTCGATTCCGTTCGTGACCTCGACCGGCGCGCCGTTTCCGGGCCGCGAGCTGATCATCCTGCTTGCCGCGAGCGTGATCATCGTCACGCTGCTGGTCAACGGCATGACGCTTCCTCTGCTGATTCGCTGGCTCGATATCCGCGGCGACCGCATCGCCGAGCGCGAGGAGCGCGCCGCCCGCATCGCCACCGCGCAGGCGGCGATCGAGAGCTTGCGCAAGCGGCTGCCGCGGCTGACGAGCCAGCGAGGAAACCGCGTTCGCGAATTCGCTGCTCGGGCAGATACGAGCAGCGGCTGCAGCGCTACTCGGCCAATGCGGAGAGAAGGAGCCGGCTCGACGCCCAGCACGCGTCGGAGCGCCGGATCTGGCTGGCGGCGATCGCCGCCGAGCGCAGCCGAGCTGATGCAAATGCGCGAAACCGACGTGATCAACGATGAAGTGCTGCGGCGCCTCCAGGTCGATCTGGATCTGGAGGAAACGCGCATCACCGGCGCGGCGCGCGATGCGATCTGAACGCGGGCTCGCGCGCGACGGCAGCGCCGAAGCGCGGAAGCGCGCCGGCGATGAGCGGCACGATCGGCATCCTGGGGGGACTTTCGATCCGATTCACTACGGCCATCTGCGCGCTGCCGCGGAGGTGCGGGACCAGCTGCGCCTCGACGCAGGTGCATTTGATCCCCGCCAGCGTTCCGCCGCACCGGCCGGCTCCGGTGGCCTCCGCCGAAGCGCGGCTCGCGATGACGGTGCTGGGCTGCGCGGAGTTTCCCGGCCTCGTTGCCGACGATCGCGAGATCCTGCGGCCGGGACCGAGCTACACCGTGCAGACCTTGCAGGAAATGCACGAGGAAAACCCGGGCCGGCCGCTGGCGATGATCATCGGCAGCGACGCGTTCTGCGGCATCGCGAGCTGGCGGCGCTGGGAGCAGCTTTTCACGCTCGCGCATTTCATCGTCATCGACCGCCCGGACAGACCTTTCGCGCTGGACGCACTGGAACCGGCGTTGAAAATCCAGTGCGAGAGGCGACTGACCACCGATCCGATGCGGCTGTCGCGGCAACTCGCCGGCGCAGTCATCCGGCTGGCGGTGACGCCGCAGCCGATTTCGGCGACGGCGCTGCGCGCGGCGCTCGCCGCCGGAGCCGAAGCGCGGGCGCGAATCCGCGGTTTGCTTCCCGCCGCCGTTCTGGCTTATATTGAACGCAACCAACTCTATCGATCCGTTCCGGATGCGCGCTAACAAGATTCAGAAGACCGCAATCACCGCCCTCGAAGACATCAAAGCCCGCGACATCACCGTGCTCGATGTCCGCAAGCTCACCAGCCTCTACGACACGCTGATCATTGCCACCGCCGAATCGGGCCGGCAGGCCGGCGCGCTGGCGCGCCACGTCCGCGATTCGCTGAAGGCGGCCGGTGCGACGATCGTCGGCGTCGAAGGCGAGGCGTCGGGCGAATGGGTGCTGGTCGATGCCGGCGACATCGTCGTGCACATCATGCAGCCGGCGGTGCGGACCTACTACAATCTCGAAGAGCTCTGGACGCCGCCGGCGCCGCGGCGCCGCGGCCGCGCAGTCGCAGCATAGCGCGGCGGCATCCGGGAGCGCGATGAAGCTTCGTCTCGTCGCGCTCAGTGCCAGGCTTCCCGCCTGGATGGTCGCCGGCTACTGCCGAATATGCGCGCCGCATGGCGCGCGAATTCACCCTCGAGCTTCGTCGAGCTCAAGCCCGAGCCGCGCGATCGTGGCAAAACCACGGCGCAGCTTCTCGCCGCCGAAGCGGCTGCGGATCGCCGACGCGACCGGCGGCTATCATGTCGTTGCGCTCGACGAGCGCGGCCAAGCCTGGACGACTGGAGAATTCGCCGCGAAGCTCGCCGCCTGGCGCGAGCGCGCGCTGGCGGTAGCGTTCGTCATCGGCAGCGCGGACGGGCTCGATCCCGCCGTCAAGCGCAACGCGCGATGCCGTGCTGGCGCTTTCCGCGCTAACATTGCCGCACGGGCTTGCACGGGTCGTGCTCGCCGAACAGCTGTATCGCGCAACGAGCATGCTGTCGGGACATCCGTACCATCGCGAATGAGCACGCTCTTCATGCTGACCGAGCGTCCGTCGGTCTATCTGGCTTCGAAAAGCCCGCGCCGGCAGGAGCTGCTTCGGCAGATCGGCGTCGAATTCGAGGAGCTGTTGCTGCGCGAGGCGCCGGGGCGCCGGCGCGACATCGTCGAGGTCCCGCGCAAGGACGAAGCTCCATTCGAATACGTCAAGCGCGTCGCGCGCACCAAGGCCGCCGTCGGCTGGCATCGTATGGGCCGCCGCGAGTTGCCGCCGAAGCCGGTGCTCGCGGCGGATACCGAAGTCGTCGTCGACGGCGTCGTGCTGGGCAAGCCCGACGACGCAGTCGACGCCGCCTCGATGCTGGAGCGATTGTCGGGCCGCGCGCACGACGTCGTGACCGCCGTGGCGATCCGCTGGAACGCGCAGATCGTGCTGGGCGCTGTCGGTGTCGCGCGTGAGCTTCCGCGCCATCGCTCGCGACGAGATCGAGCGCTACATTGCGACCGGCGAGCCGTTCGACAAGGCCGGGGCCTACGCGATCCAGGGACGCGCCGCGACCTTTGTCAGCCGCCTCGAGGGCAGCTACTCGGGTGTAATGGGCTTGCCGCTGTTCGAAACCGCAGAGATTCTCGCCAAAATCGGGTTCCACGTCATATGAAGCCTTCCGAAGACCTGCTGTACACTCCGGTTGCCCATTCGACGCCGCCGGCCGAGGCGGCTGCCGCTCCCCATCCGCAACCGGCCGCGACCGAGCTTTCGACGGCATCGCAGCGCGCCCACGCCATGAGTCACGACATCCTCGTCAACGTCACGCCGCAGGAGACGCGCGTAGCCATGCTCGAGCAGGGAGTCGTGCAGGAACTGCACATCGAGCGTGCCAGCGCGCGCGGCCTGGTCGGCAACATCTACCTCGGCCGGATCGCGCGCGTCCTGCCGGGAATGCAGTCCGCGTTCATCGAAATCGGACTCGAACGGGCCGCATTCCTGCATATCGCCGACATCTGGGAGCACCGGCAGAACGGCCATGAAAACCAGCCCGATCGAGCGGATCCTGCACGAGGGCCAGTCGCTGCTGATCCAGGTGATCAAGGACCCGATCGGCACCAAGGGCGCGCGCCTGTCGACACAGATCAGCCTGGCCGGACAGGCTGCTGGTCTACCTGCCGCAGGATTCGCATATCGGCATATCGCAGCGCATCGAGGACGAGGCCGAGCGCGAGATGCTGCGCGAAAAGCTGCAGCAGCTGCTGCCCGAAGGGCACGCCGGCGGCTTCATCATCCGCACGATGGCGGAAACCGCCAGCGAGCGCGAAATGCAGAACGACATCGAGTACCTGACCAAGCTGTGGCGCGACCTGACCGAGAGTCACGCTCGGTTCCGCAGCAGTCGCTGGTCTACCAGGATCTGAACCTGGCGCAGCGGGTGCTGCGCGACATGACGACCGAGGAAACGTCGCGGATCCTGGTCGATTCGCGCGAGACGTTCCAGAAAATGCAGGAATTCGCCGCGCCAGTACACGCAAAACATACTCGATCGCATCGAGCATTACGCAGGCGATCGGCCGCTGTACGATCTGCACGGAGTCGAGGACGAGATCCAGAAGGCGCTGGCCCGGCGCGTCGACCTGAAGTCGGGCGGCTATCTGATCATCGACCAGACCGAGGCAATGACGACGATCGACGTCAACACCGGCGGTTTCGTCGGCGGCCGCAGCTTCGACGACACCATCTTCAAGACCAATCTCGAGGCGGCGCAGGTGATCGCGCGGCAGCTGCGCCTGCGCAATCTCGGCGGCATCATCATCATCGACTTCATCGACATGGAGAACGCCGACCATCGCGCCGTCGGTGCTCGCCGAGTTCAACAAGGCGCTCGAGCGCGATCGCACCCGGCTGACGGTCAACGGCTTCACGCAGCTGGGTCTGGTCGAGATGACGCGCAAGCGCACCCGGGAAAGCCTGGCGCACGTGCTCTGCGAGCCGTGCTCGACCTGCCAGCGGCCGCGGCGAGATCAAGACCGCGCAGACGATCTGCTACGAGATCCTGCGCGAGATCGTGCGCGAGGCCAAGCAGTTCAACGCGCGCGAGTTCCGCATCCTCGCCTCGCAGTCGGTCATCGACCTGTTCCTCGACGAGGAATCGCAAAGCCTCGCGCAGCTCGGCGACTTCATCGGCAAGCCGATTTCGCTGCAGGTCGAGTCGATCTACACGCAGGAGCAGTACGACATCGTGCTGATCTAGTGTGCACTAGCGCGCTCGCGCAACGCGTCGCGCCGCAATCGCGCCGATGATAGCCAAATTCTGGGCCGCCGCGCGCGAATGGGCTGCGCGCCTGGTCCGGCGGAAGCCTGCCGAGCCCGGCCGTTTCGTCGCCGACAGCAAACTGGCGTGGCGCGGCTGGCTGGCGGTCACGCCCTGGCTGTGGCCGTCGCGCGAATACCTGGTCTACGTGCCCCGCGCATACGGCGGCTGGAGGCGGCGGCCGTTGCTGGTACTGCTGCACGGCTGCCGGCAGACGCGCCGAGGATTTCGCCGCGGCCACGCGAATCACCGCGCTCGCCGACAGCAACGGATGGCTGGTCCTGCTGCCGCGGCAGTCGAGCAAGGCGAACGCCTGGACCTGCTGGAACTGGTTCGACAAGGCGACCAGCGCCGGGCGCGGCGAGGCGGCGATCATCGCTGCGCAGATTCGCGCCGTGCGGCGCGCGTACCGCGTGCATCCGCGACGGATATTTGTCGCCGGAATGTCCGCCGGCGGCTGTCTTGCCGCCGTGCTCGGGCTGCGCCATCCGAAGCTCTTCGCCGGCGTGGCCGCGCATTTTCCGCCGTTGCCTGCGGAGCGGCGTCGGGGCCGATGGCCGCGATGCGGGTGCTCGCGCACGGCGCGCCGATACGAGGGTCCGAACAGATCGGCGCGACCGCGCGCGACGCCGCGCCCGGCGGCGCGTTGCCGGTCCCGTTGCTGGTCGTGCACGGAGGCGACGACCACGTCGTCTGCGCTGCGCAATGCGCGGCAGCTGGTGCGCCAATACCTGGTGTTCAACGGCCGCCTCGACGCGAAAGAGATGGCGCCGGACGAGCTGCCGCCACCCGACCGTGAGATCACGCAACAGCTCTCTCCCGGACGCACGGCGACAACGATCGAGTATCGCGACGGTATTCGCACATTGGTCCGCATGGTGCTGTGTCGACGGTCTCGGCCACGCCTGGAGCGGCGGCGACGCCGCCTTCCCGTACAATGATCCCCAGCCGCCCGATGCGACGGACGTTGCTCGGCGCATTCGTCGCCGACCAGATCCGCTAGATGCGGCACGAGGAGAAACGCGATGGCAGTCGCTGGCATGAACCACTTCACGATCCTCACCGACGACGTCGACAACACGGTGCGCTTCTACGGTGATTTCCTGGGCCTTCGAACCCGGCCCGCGGCCGAATTTCAACTTTCCCGGCGCGTGGCTGTATACCGGCGGCCAGTCGATATTGCATGTCATCGGGGGACGGCCGAAAAGCGAGCTCAAGCCGGGCGTGATCGACCACATGGCGTTCAGCGGCCAGGATCTGGCGGCGACCTTGTCGGTGCTGAAGACGCGCAAGGTCGCCTACGAATGCCGACAGCAGGCCGGCACCGGACTTTGGCAGGTCTTTTTTTCGACCCCAATGGCGCCAAGGTCGAGCTCGATTTCCCGCCAGCGAGGCGCGTCCCGGGTTGATGCGCTCGGCGCGCGCGACGCTCGGATCATCTGGTCGTCGCCGCCGACACGCTCGGGTAACGGCGACGATTATCTCGAGTCGATGCTCGGCGTCCGCCCGCAGCGCGGCGGTAAGCACGCAGCCATGGGCACGCATAACAGCCGCCTGCTCAAGCTAGGCGAGCGCTGCTTTCTCGAGGTGATCGCGATCGACCCCGACGCCGCGGCGCCGGCGCGGCCTCGATGGTTCGATCTGGATCGTCCGGCGATGCGCGCGCTCCTGGCGCAGCAACCGCGGCTGATCCACTGGGTTGCCCGGACCGACGACATCGAAACGGCGCGTCGCGCAAAGTCCGATCGATCCCGGCCCGGTCCATGCTGGTGTCGCGCGGCAGCTTCCGCTGGCGCATCACCATACCCGACGACGGCAGCCGGCCCGGCGCGGGCGTGCTGCCGACGCTGATCCAGTGGGAAGACGCGCGGCATCCGGCCGACGACATGCCCGATGCCAGCGTGCGCGATCGCCGCGCTTTGCCGCGCGCATCCGGAACCCGCGTCGATGCGCGCGGTGCTGGGTGCACTGGGGCTTGAGCGAGAGCGCTGAAAGTCAGCCTTCGACGCCGCGCCACGGCTCGCGGCGATGCTGTCGACGCGCCGCGGGACCGTCACGCTTTAGGCGCGCGCGTCCTTCAAGTCAGCGCGCCGCGCGCGCGCGACAGGCCACAACGCCTCGACCCGGTCGTTGCGCACGGCGACGATCCAGTCGTAAAGATTGACCGTCGGATCGCAATGTCCAGGCACCAGCCCGAGCCGCTCCCCGAGTCGGGGGCCGGTAGCGCCGGGCGCAATTCGCACGACGCCGTGCTCGTCCGATGCCTTGGTCAGTTCGAGGCCCGGCGCGTGAGCGACCAGCGGCATGCCGGAATCGACGGCTGAACGCCTTCAGGCCCGCATCGACAATTGCGCGGTCGGGCGCGGGCGTGCTCATCACCGTCGTCCACGACGAACGAGGCTTTGCTCGAAGCGTATTTCGCCGTCGGCGCGTTCGTTGCGACCGTAATCGGCATCCATGAAAACATACGAGCCGGGCTGCAATTCGGTATAGATGCCGCTATCGCGCTCGAGCGTGAAGGTCCCGGTGCCGGCGCCGGTCACCGTGCTGCACTCGATTCCGGCCTGCTCGATCAGCGCCTTGGTCTCGAAGGCCAGATCGGCTGCCCGCGCGATGGCCGCGCGCCGCTCGGCCGGTCGCCGCAAGTGCTGCGCCGCTCCGTGATAAGCTGTGCAGGCCGGCAAAGCGAAGCCTGGACTCGTCGGCGATGGCGCGAGGCCAGCTCGAGCGCGGGCGCGCGCCGGGCAGCACGCCGCAGCGATGGGCGCCGACGTCGACTTCGACCAGCACATCGATCGACGCGCCCGCCGCTCGCATCGCCGCGGCCAGCGCACCGACATTGGCGCGGTCGTCGACCAGCACGCCGAGGCTTGCGCTGCCCGCGCCAGCGACGCAAGGCGGGCGAGCTTCGGCCCGCCGACGATTTCATTGGTAACCAGCACGTCGGTTACGCCGGCAGCGACTAAACGCCTCGGCCTCACCGACTTTCTGGCAACAGATGCCGACCGCGCCCGCGGCGATCTGACGTCATGGCATATGTCCGGACACTTATGGCTCTTGGCGTGCGGCCGCAGCCGCACGCCGCGGTCTTCGATTGCCGCAGCCATCGCCGCGACGTTGCGTTCCAGCGCGTCGAGTTCGACGATCAGCGCCGGAGTGTCGACGTCGTCGAGAGTACGTCGCCGATCTTGGGAACCGAATCCGGAGCGGCCGGGTGTCGAATCGCTCCGCATCGATCAGGCGCTTTCCGCGACGGGCTCCGCAGCTTCGACCTCGTGCGCTAAGATCGGCGATGCACGGCGGCTCGCGCAGGAACGCCACAGGCCGGCAGGATTCATTCCGGTTCCAAGCAATCGGAAAGCGACCATCCGCGCGATGCGCGCGATATCGCGGACCGGACGAAGAGTGGCTGCGGCGGCCTGCCGGATCGTAAATGGCGGGAATCGGCACGCCGACGCAGGTATAACCGCGACGCGCAGCCTCGATAATGATTTCGCTTTCCAGGCGTGAATCCGGCCTTTCGTCATGCCGAAGCGAGATGCCTTCGAGCAGCGCGGCCGGATAGAGGCGTTGCCCCCGACTGCGAATCGGCCACTGCGCGGCCCGCCGCCCACGACACCAGAAATCGGCGAACCGATTGGCAGCTAGCGGAGTGCGCGGATAGCTGTCCCGAGCCGCGCAGACGCGCCGCCACGATCAGCCGATGCGGATAGATGTCCGCCGCCCGCTATCAGCACGGTGGTATGTCCTCGGGTCGATGCTGCCCGTCGCCGTCCAGCGTGACGACGACCGTCGGCACGCTCGGCAAGGGCGGAAGCAAAACCGGTCCACAACGCCGCCGCCTTGCCGCGGTTGACCTCGTGTCGCAGCAGGGTCACCGGCAGTCCTTTGAGCGCGACGCCGGTTCCGTCGATTGAGCCATCGTCGACAACGATGACCGTGTCGCACTGTTGCAGCGAACGCCGGGCAATGTCACGTATCGTTCGAGCTTCGTTGAAAGCAGTGGATGACGATCGTTGCGCGTTAATAGCACATCGCCCCGTTGACCGACAACACCTGTCCCGAAATATAGGCTGCGTTGTCGGATACGAGAAACCTGACCAGCTGCGCCACGTCTTCCGGCGTTCCTGCGCGTTGCATCCGGAACGAGCTCCTTGATTCGCTTGGCATCGAAAACACCGTCCGGTGAGCGGCGTCGCTATGATGCCAGGCGCGATCCGAATTCACGGTGATGCCCCGCGACGCGACTTCGAGGGCGAGTGCCTTGCCGGCGCCGATCAATCCCGCCTTGGCTGCCGCGTAGTTCGTCTGCCCGCGGTTGCCTGCCAGGGCCGCCACCGATGCGACGCTTGACGATGCGCCCCCAGCGCGTGCGTATCATCGGCAGCAGAAGCGGCTGAGTGACGTGAAAGAAGCCGTTGAGGATCACGTCGATCACTCCGGACCACTGCGCGCGAGACATGCCGGCCAGCGGAGCGTCGGCGTGCGGCCCGCATTGTTGACCAGGATCTGTATCGGCCCTTTGCATCGAGGCAACTGTTGCAGAACGAGGGCTGTCGCGTCACCGTCGGCGACATCGGGTTGAACGGCCTCGGCGGAACCGCCCGCCTCCGTAATGGCGGCGACGATCGCCGCCGCCTTGTCGGGCTGGCTGTGGGTGTGCACCAATACGTGGTGACCGGCCGACGCCAGCGTGCGGTGAGACTGCCGCGCCGATGCTGCCGCTTCCGCCGGTGACCAATGCCCGCATCATCCGGCAGCCTCGCGTTGCAGCAGCACACTGGCGCGACCCTCGATTACCAGCGTGTCCGCAGTCACCGTGAATTCGGTACATCGTGAGGCCGTTGTTGCCCGTGATTCGACGCGCCTCGACCGTCAATGAAGCGAATCCAGGACGTCCAGACGCTCGCAGTGAAGCACGCAATCGCGCAAGCTGACAAGGAGTCCGACGCTCGGCGCCGCCCCGTTCGGCGATAGCAGCCCGCCGTGCACGGCCATCGCCTGGGCCGCGAATTCAATGCCGTGGATACTCGACAATCGCGCGTTGGCACGCAGCGGATTACCTGGCGAACGATGCTGGCTGGTTCGACAAATCACACGTTCGGCGTCCCAATACTCCACCGTATCGAGCAGGCACATCGACGCTCGGTGCGGGATCAGCGTCGCGGATGGCGTCTGGTTCAGGACCATGGGGAGTACCCGCAAGTGCAGCCATTCGTCGTCGAGGTAAGGCAGGCGAATCTCCGTGCCGGCCTGCGTCGCCATCGCCGTCAGCAACGGCAACGCTGCCGCGGCGGCGTTGCCGGCGAACGCCTCCACCAACGCCTGGAGTCCGCCATCAGTCTCGCACGCTCCAACTTCGCGTTGCCAGCCTTCGATCATGCCAAAGCGCCCGGGCGCGCCGCCGCTCGTCGGCTCCAGCAACAGCGCACAGGCGAAGTGCCATCGTCGTCCGGCCGAGACGCTTCAGGGCTTCGGGAAACGCCATGTCGTCAAAGCGATATAAAGCACCGCCTCTCCGGTGGCACGGTACCTGGCGAGCCCGCTTCGCACAGACCCACCGCGAACGACGCTCGACCCGGCACACACGCCGTCGTCGACGCCGCCTGCGCCTTTGCAGCCAAGGCTCCAGTATCCGGCCGGCGCGTTGAACACCGAGTTGCGAAATAACGTCGGCGAAAGCATGATGTCGCGGGTGGCCAGCTTGGCGAGCAGGTGCGTGAGTACTTCGGTATCGCCGTCAGCCGAACTGAATACCGTCGACTTGGCCGCTCCCGCCCGGCAGTACTCACTGCTCGACGGACTGGAGCGCCGCGACAATCGCCAGACGCGAAGTTCTCGTTCGCGCGCACGCCTCTCGATCGGCGGCAGGCAGGCGAGATCGAACTTGTCCGCTGCTCCGAGCTTCGAATGGAGCCGTTCCATCCAGCACAGGCTTCGCCTGCATCCAGATCGTGCAAGCCGGCGCCGCGAACGCCGGCGCCGGTGATCGCCAGCGGCTTCATTGGCCGAGTCGAACACCAGGCTGCAATTGCTACCGCCGAAGCCGAACGAATTGCTCATCACGTGACGCAAACGCATAGTCTGCGAGATCGACGCGAAGGTTGCTGTGCAGCGCCGGATCGACGCGCTCGCAGTTGAGCGTACCAGGTATCCATTGATCGATGAGCGAGAGGGCGCTGATCGCCGCCTCAGTGATGCCCGCCGCGCCGAGCAAGTGTCCGGTCCATCCTTTGGTCGAGCTCGCCAGCGCTGCCTCTTTGCCGACGGCCGACACCACCCCCGATCCTCGGCCGAATCGTTGGCGCACGGCTGGCCGTGCCGTTGCAGATTGATGTAATCGATCTCGCGGCCCGCCAACCCCGCACTGGAAAGCGCCTTGCGCATCGCGGTCGCCGCGCCCGCGCCCTCGGGATGCGGACTCTCGACATGCTGATATGCGTCGGCACTCTCGCCGGCACCGAGAAGGCGCACCGGGCTCTCGTCTTGCGGGTCGAGCAGTGCGAAGCCCGCGCCCTCGCCGATCGAAATTCCGTCGCGTTCCGATGCGAACGGACGACAAGGCCGGGCGCGACAGCAACTCTGGCGAATGGAACCCGAACAGCGTCGACAAGGCCAGGGAATCCACACCACCCACGACAGCAGCACCATCGCACAGTCCTGCGTCTATCGCCCGGGCAGCAGCGGCGAAAACCTTGGCGCTGGACGAGCACGCCGTGGCGAGACTGTCATCGCGTGCCCGGAAAGATTTAAGTAGGAGCGAACAAACATCGTCGTCGCGTACATACTGTGCTTAGTAGCGGTACAGCTCCGGCACGACAAGCCTGTCGCCGACTCGTCCTCCGGCACACGATGGGCCGCCGGGCGTCAGCGATCCCGACCGATAGGCGAGCTCGGTCGACAAATTCCCGAGGTCGTCGTGCCGATAAACACGCCTATGCGGCCCTCGCCATAGCGCGAGCGCGCCGCGTCGACCGCCGCGACAAAGCCGTCCTGTTCGAGACATAGCCGCGCCAGGCGGTTGTTGCGACAATCGTGCGTCCACCCAGTCCGGCGCAAGCGCTGCCGACTCCAGACCGTCGACGCGGCCGATCCAGGTGTCGAGCCCACGCGCCGGCTCGAAATCGTTTTGCCGCAGCCCGCTGGTGCCCTGCGCGCAGCGCGCCGCATCTCGTCCAGGCCGACGCCACAGGCGTTGGTCAGCGTAACCGCCGCCAGCGGCAGCGGCGTCATTCGTCGATCGGCGAGGTTGATGTCGATAGGCAATGTCGAGGGGCAACGGCGGTGGCCAAAACAGCGGCAGGCTCAACAGCAGACTGTAGACGACCCCGAGACACGGTCATGCCGATCGCGTGCAGCACCGGCGCGCTCGATAGCGTCAATGCACCGAACGCGCAGAGCGTCGTGCCGCCGACGACTGCCAGCGTGCGCAGCGGTACCGCTACGCTCCAGCGCCGGGACTGGCTCGCTCTGGCCAGGAAAAGCGCATAGTTGGTACCGATGCCCAGCGTCAGCAGCAGGCGACCAGATGGAAAATGGAGACCGGGTGGCCGGAAGCCGCAGCGTCCCCGTCGTCAGGAGCAGCGCGATGACGACGGGCAGCACACCTGGATCGCTCGACGCCAACTCTTCAATCCGTGAAGGCAAGAGCGCCGTATATCATCAGGATGCCCATCGTGGTGTACGTGAGCGTCTGCCAGCGATAGGCGGTTACCATCGCCACCGCCTGCGTGCGCAAGTCGATCCATTGCGCGCCGGGAACGCACAAGGCCGCAACCTTGTCGGACATCATGCCGGGGCTGGTGACGCGCGTCATCGGCACGACCGCGGATAACGGCCACCGTCACTCGCCGAGCAGCGCGTCACTTTCAGTCTAGCGCGCTGCCTTGCAGCGCCTTCAGGCGTCAACGGTTTGCGCGCCCGCGCTTGTTCGACGTCCCGCAGGAACGGCTCGAACGTGTCGGCGCGAAAAGGCAGCCCTGCGAGTGCCGCATCGAGTTTGAGCGCAGACGCGGTGCCTCGGGCAGCGCCGCCCGCCGCCTTGTCTGGGCTGCCGCGCTGGGCGGGTAATCGCTCACCAGCGTAAAGCCGCCGATGTCGCCGGCCGCCTGCCAGCGCGCTCGAGCCGCCGGCCGAAGCGACTCCGCCATTTCGAGCACCTCCTCGCGCGTCGCGCCACTGGCGACCAGCAGCGAACCGACCTCCGGCGCATTAGGAGCTTGCCGCAATTGTCGATCCTGTGCCAGCACCGCCGGCGGCAACGGGTTCATATGGGCCAGGTCGTCGTCCCACCACGGTCGGTGCGCGGCCAGCGCCATGACGGTTGCGTGATAATCAGCACGACGGCGGCGCGCGGCCCGATTCCGGCGGAATATGCGCCAGGAGCCTCGCCGGTCGCGCCATCGCCAATCGCGGATGCCATTCCGGCGGTATCAGATGCGGCAACACGAGCGCGCGTGACCAAGCCGGCGACGACGACGCCGACGACGGTCAGCAGACCGAGTTGCGCCAGCCCGGAAAAGTGCGACATCAGGAGCGCCAGTGCCCGAAGGTCGTCGTCGCCTGGCCAGGCGCAGCATCGGCAGCATCCGCGCAAGCGTGTCGCGCATCGCTTCGCTGACGCCTTTGCGTCAAGAGGTAACTCGGGTAGTCCACCGCCTCGCCGAGCAGAGTCGCGCCGAAGCCGAGCGCAATGGCGTGCACGGTCCCGAACCAGATATTCACCGCGACAATGCCCGCGAGAAGCCCGCTCAGCGCAGCAGGACGCAAACCAGCACGACAAGGAACGAGCGATAGACCGACCCCAGGATCAGGAGGATGAGAACCGTCGACAGCAGCGACAGCCATGCGACATCGGCGGCGATGAGCGCCCTGCTCTCGACGGCCATCGCGCCTGGACTGGAATATCGCATCCGGGCAGCGCCGTCGCCGCGAACCTGGGCGAACGCAGCGCCAAGCTCTTGAGGGCCGCGTCCTGTCCGGCGAGGTCGGAGCCCGCCGCGCGAGTCTCGACAACGAGGAGCGCACTCTTTGCCTGACTCGTCGAACCAGGCGTCATCGATGCGGCGCGGTTGCCTGTCGGGCGTCAGTCGCTGCAGCCATGCAATGTCTCGCCTGTAGGATCGACGCCAGCAATGTCTTTTTCGAACGCGCCGGCGCTGCCGGCGAGCCCTTTCGAGGCCGCTTTTCCAGCGCCGCGCGAAGTCCCTCGGCGCTAAATTGGTCGCTTGTCACGCGATCGCTGAGCACATAGCGAACTGCTGCGATCGAGTTGAGCTCCCGTTGCGCGAAGGCGTTGCCGCCGTTGTTCACGTAAGCGAACGCCGGATCCTTTCGAGGGCCGTGGCTAGAGAGGCGCTGGAAGCTTCGCCAGTGACTGCGGCTCGTCGCTGTCCGGGAGCGCGATCAGGACGAGCCGCCTACCGACGCCGTTAGCGCAGCTCGGGCGAGAAATGCTCCTCTGCGCATCGTTCAGCCCGCGCGGCAGGAAGACCGAGAAATCCGGACTCGACGGACAGCCGGGTCGTCGCACACGCCAGCGCCAGGACCACGAGAACGAGCCATGAGACGAGGCTCAGACCGCGCGCGCTCATTGCGCGGTAATCGGGCGACAAGACGAAATTGGTCCGATCGCCCTGGGCCTCTTCGATCGCGATTCGCGACAACTGCACTTTCGATCCCTCGATATCGATGCGCCGACCGCGGCGCCGCGCGCCCTTGTCGAGCGGCTCCAGTTCCAGCTTCCATGCGCTGAGCTCGCCCTCCAAGCGATACCGGTAGTGGCGAGCAAGGCCGGGAAGGTCGCCGGCCAGCACGGCGCGCAAGCCTCGACCAGACGCCGGCGAGCGGCTGACTTGCCAGGTCGATCTCCGTCGCTTGCCATCGCGGTTCTCGATCGTCAGTCGGTCACCGACGACCTCGGAGACGCTCGAAATACGGCTTGTCGACCTGCATTTCCAGTCGTTCGGGCCGGACATAGCGCATCGTTCCTCGTCTGACCAGCGGCGCAGCAGCGCTGCCAGGTGTTTCGCCCCTCGAAATTGACGCTGCTCTTGTCGACCTGCGACAGAGAGGGCCATGAGCTCGGCGGCGTCGAGCGGCGCGCCGCGCCGATGAAATGGCGTACGGAAAGAGAGACAGCGCGGGCCAGGGCAAGCAGCCGGCAGAACGCGGCCGCGCGCTTTGCGCTAGCGGAACGCTTTGTCATGCTTCCAGAAGTCGTAGAAATTGAACCGGATTGTAAGGCGCGTCGCGGCAGCGTCTCTGCAGCCACGCTGCATAGCGCGCGCATTCGGTTCGCAGCACCTCCGGCGCGCCCGGCCCGTGGCAGGATGATGCGCTCGGTGAACGGCTCGAAGCTGAAATGTCATAACGCCGTCCACCCCGGTATATCGCTGAAAACAGGATAACGGCACCCGCAATGCCGCCGCGAGGATCATCGGACCCTCCGGAAACGGCGCATCGGCCGAGAAACGGGCACAGCTGAAATTTGTCCCCGGCGACGACGCGATCGGCACGCGACGATTTCCGCGCGCGAGCGCCTCCGCAACCAGCAACATCGTCTGCGGCCTTCGAGCGCAATGACCTGCATCGACGATTTCGGATTAGAGCCCGCAGCACGCTGTTCAGTTTCCCCGCATTTTGTTCGTACATCAGAATCTGCACGGGCACCGGGCAGCCTGTGGCCGCCAGGACGCGCAGCATCTCGAAACTCCCCAGATGTGCGCCGAAGAGCAGACGGCGCTTCGCGCCTGGCAGCAACGGCGAGCAGCGCGTCCGCACCGTGGACCTGGCAATCGAAATACTCGATGCGCTTCGCCATCAGGTACGTCGGTCGAGTACCGTCGTGCGGCACAGATATGGCGAAACACGTCGCGCACACCAGACGGCGCCCAGCACCCGCGACAGATAGTAATCGACGCGAGCCGCGCGCGCCGGGAAAACACCAGGAAGTAGGCACAGATTGATAGAGCAGCGCACGCCCCGCCACGCGCCCGAGCAGCAGCGCCAGGTACACCATCAGTTGCATCAGCAAAGACGGCTGCCGCGCGCTCGGCCTGGTCGATCCACAACGGCCGCACAATCACGCGTTGGCCTCGACGCGGCTGCAGCCGTGAAGGACGCCGGTGACGGCCGTCTGACCGGCGCAGCGGATCGAAAAGCGCACGCGCTGGCCACCGGAGATCCAGTCGTGCGCGGTCAGCGGCGGACCGCGCAACCGGCGCGATGAATTTCACTTGCATGGCGGCGCAGGCGATAGCCGTGGTCGGCGAGCATCGCTTCCACGGCATCGAGCAACATGACGCCGGGCACGATGGGCCGGCCGGGAAAATGGCCGGGCAGCGCCGGATGATCGGCCGGGCACCCAGTGCGCGCTCGAGAGCAGCATCTTCCGGCGCTGGCGCTTGAGCGCGCGCGACGTCGTGACGCGAGCATTTCTCGAGCGCCGCCCGACGGCAGCTTGCCATCGTGATCGCGTGCAATCGTTTCCACCAATCACCGCGACGCGGCAGGAACGCCGCGTCGATACGCCGTGCAAGCTCGGCGCGCAAATCGGCCAGCGAACGTTCCGGCGCGACCAGGATCGCGGCCAGCCCGAACCGATCCCGGCCCGGGACGAAGAAGACTGCGTCGCGCACACCGGCGATCGCCAACGCCTGATTCGGCGAGCCCGCTTAGCGACGCCTCTTTCGCCAGCGATCTTGACCGCGTCTTCGTCGCGCCGATCAGCTCGGAGGCCCCGCTCGTCCCACCCGCAGGCGACTCGACCATGCGAATCCGGTCGCTGAGAGAGAGCTTCACGAGGATGCCTCACCACGCGCGCGCCGTCGGCGTCGACCGAAAATTCGAGCCCTGCGGTGGGCGTCCACACCAGTGGCTTCGGCCGGGCGGCGGGTCGCAAGGATTCCGCCTTCGGTACAGCCGGAAGATTTCCTCCAGTCGCACTTCCCAGTCGCGCTCGACGCCCAGGGCAAGATCGCGCGCCAGAGTATCGTCGCTGTGATGATGCGATGAACCGGCGCAGCGCAGGAGCCTGCGATACAAGGCGCGCAACTTGCAGCGGTCGCTCGTCATCAGCCATAGCGTACCGATGTTCCGGCGGGTGGCGGGTCAGGGCTTCGGCAGATCGGCGGGATAGGCAGGCCGAGCCTCGAGCACTGCCGCTCCCGATTGCAACGGCAGCATCACCGTCGTCTCGAGCCAAACATGTGCTGCGGCGCCACCAGGTTCCAATGATGCCCGTGCCCGACGGCGGTCGGCCGAAGGACGCCATCAAGGTTCGGGTGCCCGTTACGAGCTCGCCCCACGTCTTTGCATGTGACTGCGGCGCGCGCGTCGACCCTGGCGTGAAAAGGACCGCCGCGACGTGTGCCCCGTCGGCTGCCGGCGGAGGAGTCAGGCTGGCTGGCGTCGACCTCCGACGCAACGTCGACGCCGACGCAAAGCGTGGTTTCCGTTCGCGGCCTACCCTCGGAATCGGTGAGGCAGTAGCTGTCAGGATGCGACAGGCGGTATGTCGGCGCGATGGCGCTCAACCGAGACGCGCGGCATCAGCAGCGTCTGACCCGACAGCAGCGCTGCAACGCTGCCGAGGAGGAAATTCGGCGTCTCCCGCAGAGATTGAACGCATAGCGCGCCGGGAAGCCGGGCGGCGAGCCGTTGCGCTGCGCCGCAGAACGGCGCCGCGGCGAGCGGCCTGCCGCGATGCCAGCTGAGCACATCATCCGGTCCGAAGCCGTCGAGGATTGCAGATCCGGTCGAGTGCCATCGATTGCCTCGTCAACGCAACTCGCGGATTAGCGCGACGCACTATGCCCAGCAATCGGAGCGGGGATGCATGCTCGTAGTGCAAAACGTACGCGCCGGTAAACATACTCACCCACGAACAGCATGCCGACACAAAGATAATTGCCCACTGCAGTGAACCACGCCCACGCCATGCGTGGGCCGGTGACGGCAAGCGACGAGCGACACCGCCGCCATGGTCAGGAAGAACCCGACCCAGATCCAGGTCAGGCACCGCGTATAGACTTTGAGGGTCGGGTGCCAGCCCTCGCGCTCGACGCGCGCGAACCAGGATATCATCCAACGGCTCCCGGCCACGGCTGAGCGTACTGCAAAAAAAGTGCGAGACCGAGATTGATCGCGATCGGCGGCAAGAACAGAACCAGCTCGTCGGCGTGCAACGCGCCGGCCGCAAGCGATGATAGGGCGATCATCAACAGGGCAAGCCAGCGCCGAGCGCGCATCCGCCAGGGCCGAACAGTGAGGAGAGTCCGCCGAGGGCAACGGCCGCGAGTGCCAGTGCGATCCGGGGCCGGCCCGCCGCGAGCAGCCAATGAACGGCGAACGGGTAGGCAAGGTACGCGAGTGCGAGATCGCCATGCCAGCCGACCGACTCGCCGCAATGAGCGCCGCGCCGATCGCCGCACCCGCGTTGGCGTACCGGACGTCGCGTTACCGGGTGCGCGCCTGGGCGACATAGTTCGCCAACGCGCCCAATGACGAGAAGATATGTTTGTTCTGAACATCGTCGGAGCGCAGCTGGACGCCATAACGTTGAGAAATCACCAGCGCTGATTTCCAGCACGTCTATCGAATCCAACCCCTCAGCCCTTCGCCGCAAAGCGGCGCGGCCGGAGTCCGATCGAATCGACGGCAACAGATCGTGAGTCGCAAACTCTTCGACGATCAGTGTCGCGATCTGTCTTTCCAGCTCGTTCATGCCCGTGGACCGGTGGAAGCAAACGGCGACCCTTTCGGCCAGCGCGGTTCGGCGCGGACTGCCGGGACGCGGGAGGCGATGGCAGTATCGCCCGCGACAGAGCTCCTGGAGGTGGAGCCCTTAGTGATAAAGCAATCGTTTCGATGTCCCGGTCCAGGTTTTGAATCCAGCCGTTGTAGTTCTTGTGGATCTGATCGCCCCTGTACCGAGGTTGGTGCTATCTCGATGACGATGCTGCAGCTGGTGGCGCTGTAGCGAACGTCGACAACCGCGCACGTGGGTCCGAAGGCTCAGCTTCGCGTTGATCACGCCTCGTTCGCCTGGAACCATCTGCCAGCCCAGACGATGGCCGGCGCGCAAGATCGCGTCTCTGACGTCGTCCGCCGATGCCTGCTTGCCGGCCGTGACCACTCACAGGCGCGTCGGTCACCGTGTAGACCGGCACCGTCGTACAAGCTGCCAACGCGAAAAGGCAGGTCAGCAAAGCCATGTTCCTGCAAATCATACTTCCCCTGCCGAGGTCCGATTATGAGTCGCTCTGGACAGGCGGATTATAGCCGATCCGGTCCTGGCGAATCGAAACGACGGCGGTGAGGAACCGTCTGCGAAAGGCAGACGGGTCGAGGAGCACGTTGGCGCACGCGATGCGCTCGCGGCGGCCGCTCATCGGTCGGCGTCAGGGCTTCAGGCGTTGCGGCTTGGCGGCCGCGAGCTCACCGTAGACGACGCGAGCGATCGCCAGCAGCTGCGGCTTGTCGACCCTGCCCGACAGCGCGTACCCGCATCGCGTCGTCGATCCAGTGAAGACGCCGACTCCGTCCTCGAGCGCGTAGCGGAATGCCGACTCGACGTGTGCTCGCCGTCCCTGCGAACCAAGCAGCGAGATACGCCGTTTGTCGGCATTTTCATACATGAACAGCGCGCCCGGCCTTTCGTTGCCTGCGACCAGCCTGCCGCCGACCAGGTCGTAGCCCATCGCATTGCAGGCTCGGCGCATGCAGCGGGAAATTCAGACGCTTCGAAAGCCAACGCACCAGGCGGTCCTCTTCGTTGGCCCAGATCTCGACCGGACGATTGGGGTCGGTCGCATAAAGCGCGTGGGTCAGCGCGGCTTGTCGCGGGAACGTCGTCGGCGTGCCGTCGAGCTGCAGGACTTCGCCGCGGCCCATCCATCCGAGCCCGATGCCGAGTGATCAAGCGTGGCGGCGCTCGCCAAAGCCGGCATCGCCCAGCGCCCGCGCGGCGGTTCTCGCTGCACGCGCGGCGGCTGCGCCCCGCGATCAGCTCGCGCGGCAGCGGCTCGGCTCAGCCAGGGATCGAACGCCTCGCGCAGTCGACGTTCTGCTTGCGGATCGCGGCGACCACGCGCCGCGAGCGCGCCGGGTCCCGCTCGAGCGCAGCCGCGAGCTGGCCCTGCGTTCCTCGGGCAGCTTGCCGTCGGCGTACGCATGCACGTCGTCGTCGGACAATGGCAGGTTCGAGCTCATTTGATCACTTTCAGCGGCGAAGGCGAAACTTCACACATGCGCCGCAACTTTTCCCGGGCGCGATTCAGACGCGACATCACCGTACCGATCGGATACGCACTGCACGCGCGCGATCTCCTCGTAGCGCAACTCCTCGACCGCAGCCAGCAATGCAGCACTTCGCGCTGCTCGACCGGAAGCCGTCCCATTTGCGCGAATACTTCGGCGAGCTCGACCCGATCGGACTGGGTGGCGCGAACCGGAATTTCCCAGCCGGCGACCGGGCCATTGTCGGCATCCAGCGAGCTTTCGACTGCTCGCGGCGGCGGATGGCAAACTGGTTGACGTGAACGTTGTGCATGATCGTGAACAGCCAGGCTCGCAAGATCGCTGCCGGCTCGCCATAGCCGCCGCTTCTCCCATGCGCGCGCCAGCGTGTCCTGCACCAGATCGTCGGCGCGATTGAGATCGCCGGTCAGCACCCGCGCGTAGCGCCGCGCAGGCGCGGCAGCGCCGCGCACCAGATCGGGGTGAGGCAACGAGTCCGGCATCCGAGGGTTCCTGTACGTCGAGACCGCCGCGGGCGCCGCGTTATTCCCGGCGGCCCCTGCCACGTGCTTTGCCACCGGCTTCATGGTGAAGGGAACAGGAAGACGGCCGGGGCTATTCCTGTCGCGGTCCTCGGTCGGATGCGCCGGCCGTCCAGGCGCATCCGCTCCCCGTCAACCCTTGACGGCGTGCCAGACGCCGTTGAAGCTGTCGCCGGTCGTTTCGCCCGCCTTCGCATCTTTCGAATACTGTATAGACCGGCTTGCCCTTGAACGCCCACTGCTTGCTGCCGTCGTCGCGTGACGATCGTCCAGTCGCCCGACGCCTTGCCATCGCCCGGCGACCAGCAGCGGCGGCCAGATCGCGGCGCACGGACCGTTGCAGGCGCCCTTGCCGCCGGCATCCTTGTCGAACACATAGAGCGTCAGTGCCCGGCGCTGTCGGCCATCACGCCGCCGGCCACCCTTGGCCGGGGCTTGTGCCAGCGCGACAGCCGGATAACGCGAGCGGCGGCGAAAACGCTTGCTGCGATGGTGCGTGTCGTCGTATTCATCACTTCTCCCCGTTGACGGCTGTCGTCGATACCGGTCGAGCTACCGGCACCCGCAAACACGCGCCGGCCAGGGTCTTATTCCCAATGATGCCGAGCGGCTCACGCGGGCGGCGGCCGCCTGTTGCGCTTGAATCGCGCCAGCATCAGGCTGGCGCGCAGGCGTTCGGTCGCAAGTATAAGCTGATGTATCTCGTTGCCGCTCTTGCGCGAGATGCGTCCGACGCCCAGATCCGCCTGCTCGCCGACCGAGATCCGTCCGGCGGCGGCGGTCAGGCCGGCGCACCGGCCGCACGACGCGCGAACTGGATAAAGAGGATCGCGACCAGGAACGCGGCTCAGCAGCAGCGCGATCTGCACCGGTCCGATGACGCCGGTCGCCACCGACCAGAACGAGCGTGTCGGCAGCCGCACGCTGATGATGCCCGCGACTTCGCCTCTCGCGAAAGCCGAAGCCGCGCTCGGTCCCGTAGCGCACCTTGACGTCCGCTCGGCGCGTTCTCCGGCGCTGGCGTGGCACGGCAGGGCACGACGCCTTGACGTACAGCGTTCGCGCGTAGCGGTAGCGTATCCGGAAGCATCTCGTAATATTCCGCGAGATGCTTGCTGCGGATCCGCGTCCAGCGCCTTGCCTTCGAATGCGTCCGGCTTGTTGACCGGATTCATGAAATTGTGCGAAGTGACGCCGAAACTTCGCCGGCGAGGCCGACTTTTCGACGACTTCCGAAAACTCGCGTTGCGCCAGCGCCGGATTCTTCGAGTAGAAAGTGCCAGAGCGGCGGCGCGGCGCCGTCGGCTGACGTCGTGCTCTGACCGGGTTCGGGCGCGCTGATCAGCGTCACCTGGCCGAGATAGCTCTTGTCGTTGTCCCTGACCCAGACGCGGCCGTATTGCGAGACCCAGCTGCCGAATGCATCGACGTTGTCGGCCACGGTCTCGGCCTGCGCCTTGAGCTGGCTGTGGTAGACGCTGTTCGAGCACCAGGTAGAAGGAACCGACGACCAGCAACAGCGCCAACGATGAAGACGACTCGTGAACTGCGTCGGTAATCGAGCGATTGAGCAGCATGGCTTTCCCCCTTTCGGTCCGTGAGTCGCGCGCGCGTTTATGCACGTGGATGCAGGCGCGCGCCTCGCGTGCTGAACGCTTCGCGCCTTTTCGGTATCCGCGATGTGCCGCGCCAGCAGCGCGACATATTCGCTCGACGTCGGAGGGCTTGATCTTGTTTCCGGTCGCGAGCCACGCGGCGCGGGCATCCTCGGCGAGATGCTGCCTGGCCGAATGGTCCGACTCTCGACGACAAAGAGCGGCGGTCGATTTCGCGCGCAAATGCGCAGAAGGACCGGTAAGCGCGCGAAAGGTCGGGCGGCATGCCGCGCATCGTTGCCCCACAATGCGCGTCAGGGCAACTCCGCCGACGGCATGCCCGCCATGATGATCGGGATCCTGCGCGCCAGAACTCTCGATCCCGGATTGCGTTCGTAGTCGGCGCGGGTTCGGCGTCATCGCGGCGAGCCGCGCCGCCTGCTCGGCGTCGAGCTGAGCCGCCGACGTGCCGAAGTAGTGGCGCGCAGCGGCCTCGGAGCCGAACACGCCGGTGCCCCATTCGATGACGTTGAGGTAGATCTCGAAGATGCGGCGCTTGTCGAGGATCGCCTCGAGCATCAGCGGTGATCAGCGCCTCTTCGCCCTTGCGCCAGTAGCTTCGCTCTCCCGACAGGAAAAGGTTCTTCGCCAGCTGCTGCGAGATCGTCGATCCGCCGGCGACCACGCGACCCTTGTTCAGGTTCTTGTCCATGGCGTGCTGGATGCCTTCCCAGTCGAACCCTTCGTGCTCGACGAATCTCGCATCTTCGGCGGCGATCATCGCGCGCTTCAGCTGGACCGAAATGCGCTCGATAGGGCACCCACGCATATTGCAGGCGCGCGCGCGGGTTGACTCGCTTCAGCTCGGCCAGGCGGACTGCGCCATGAAAGCCGTTTCGCGCAGGCGGGTGATCGCGCCACCACCAGATGTGCGCCGCGTACCACAGCTGCAGCAGCACGAAAGCGGTCAGCAGCACGAGCATCGCCCGGATCGCCCAGCGCAGCGCCAGACGCACGGTTCAGTCTCGGCCGGCTGGCCGCAACAGCCGGAAAACCGGATCGGTGTCGGGGCGCACGCCGCGCCAGAGCGCAAAGCTTTCCGCGGCCTGCTCGATCAGCATGCCGAGCCCGTCCGCGGTGCGCGCCGCACCTTGCGCGCGCGCCCAATGCGAGGAACGGCGTCGTCTGGTCGGCATAGATCAGGTCGTAGGCGACGCGCTTGCGCGGTGAAGAGGCGATGCGGCCATAATCCCGCCGGGACTGACGCTGCCCAGTCCCAGGCTGGTCGCGTTGACGACGATGTCGAATTGCTGGCCGGACGAGCGAGGCTGAGCGGCTCCGCGCTGATCGGGCCGTCGCGCTCGAATTGCGCTGCCGACGATCGATCGCCTTCGCGTGCGTCCGGTTGGCGATCACCAGTCGCAGCGGCCGCTCGGCGAGCAAGGCTCCGGCGATGCCGCGCGCGCGCACCTCCGGCGCCGAGCACCAGCAGCTTCCGGCCGGCGATCGTCTCGCCCAGATTGCGGGTGAGATCGCGCACCAGTCCGGCGCCATCGGTGTTGTCGCCGAACCAGTGGTCGCCGCGCCACGCCAGCGTGTTGCAGGCGCGCGCCGCTTGCGCTCGCGGGCTGCGCTCGCGCGCCAACGCGAACGCCTGCAGCTTGAACGGGATCGTGACGTTGAGGCCTAGTCCATTTGCCTCGGCAAATCGTTCCGGACCGTCGCGACGAAGCCGTCAAGCGGCGCCAGCAGCCGCTCGTAGCGTCATGCGCTGGCCGGTGGCTCGGGCAAAGGCGTCTTGAATCAGCGGCGACTTGCTGTGCGCGACGGGGTTGCCGATGACGGCGTAGCGGTCGACCGTTTGACCGCGCGAAGATTGCTGCGACGCTGCCTCGGCATCGGATGTCCGGTTCGCCGGTCGCCTGCCGGCCGGCGATGCCTTGCCGCCGGTCACCGCGCGCACCGATTCGCTCATTGCGACCGTCAGCGAATCGCCCGGCGCGAACGTCCAGGTGCGCGTGATGTACAGGATATCGGTGTCGCGCCGGATATCGGGCGGAAATGCCGCGTAGGGCGCCGCCCATCTGCACGATGTGGGTCGCCGCCAGGTCGAGAACCCGCTTTCCGGACGAGCGCTCGACGACGATGCTTTCGACGCTGCCGTCGGCGCGGATGCCCGTCGTCAGCAGCAGGCTGCCGTAGAGCTTCTGCGAGCGCGCCGCCGCGGGATAATTGAGATTGCCGATGCGCTCGACCTTCAGCCGCCAGTCCTCGACATAGCGCGCAAAGCGATATTCCTCGGCGCGCGCGCCGATGAAGCGGCGCTTCGGCCGCTTCTGGTAGGCATCCATATCCTTGGCGATCTGCGCTTCGAGCCGCATCGATTCCAGCGTGCGCTGCATCATGTTCGTTCGCGGTCGGCAGCTCGGTGCGCTCCGGCGTCTCGTTCGGCTTGGGCTGCGGCACCGCAACCGGCGCCGCGACCTTGAGCTGCGCCATCATTTCACGTCGCGCGCTGCTCCAGGGTATCGACCTTCTGCGTCGCCATCGACAGAGCTGGTTGCTGGCGCTTTCCCTGGGCAGCACCGGCAACGGGCTCTTCGCGCGGCGATTGGCGTCGGTGTTGCCGCCGCCATCCAGATGCGCCTGCGCGAGGATCTCCGCCTTGGTCGGCTTGGACACCGACTTGGCGTTGACCAGCGCGATCTCGAGCGGCGGCCCGTTGCGGTCGAACTTGGCGAGGTCGAGCGGACTGAAGTGGATGGCCAGCGCCGCGAGATGCAGCAGGACCGATGCCAGCGATCGCCTTGAGCAGCAGACGCTTGCCCGGCGTCGCGTCGGCGAACAGGAACGGCAGCGACATCGTCCGCGGCTTCGCGTGTGCACGACCAGCGCATGCGGCCGCACCGCCGGTTTTTCCTCGCGGTGATCAGCGGCGTGACCGTCGCACTGGTTCGCGTGCCCTTGGGCATAGGCCGGCAGTATATCGCTCAACGCCCGGTCAGTCTAGGGCTCGGCCCCAGCGATAGTGGACCTCAACGGTCGCGGCGAGCAGATCGACGGCGTCCGATCGCCAAGCCGCACGCGGCGGCCGGCGGCGGCGCCGGCAGGTCGGCGACGCGAACGTACAAGCGGCAGCGCATCGAAGCGCACCAGATTGTCGCGCACGACGCGTCGCCGTCGCCTCGCGCAGCCTTTTCCTGCATCGAGCCAGCGCAGGCACCAGTAGTGCTCCATCCGGTTCTGGAATTCGGCGTACTGCGCGTAGGTGACCTCGAAGTCGGCCAGCGCCGCGAACAGCTCGGCGTCGCTCTCGACGTACGGCGGCGCGTCGCCGGCGACGGCGGCGAGCAGCTGCCGCTGATTGACCAGGTCGCTGTAGCGGCGCAGCGGCGAGCTCGCCCACAGGTAGTGCGCGACGCCGAGGCCCTGATGCGGCTCGGGCTCGCGTGCTCATCTTGACCTTGCCCGGCCTGCTGCGTGCGATACAGGCCCGGCGCGTCCGTCGTCGGCGAGCAGCTTGCCCCAGCTGCTGTTGACGTGAATCATCAGCTCGGCGATCAGCTTGTCCAGCGGCGATCCGCGGGGCCGCGGCACGATCGCGACCCTGCCGTCCGGCCGCGGCGTCCCAGTCGACCTAGAAACTGTAGTCGATGCCGCAGGCACGTCGGTCTTGCCGCGCGCCGCCTCGAGCTTCTGCGCCAGCCGCCACAGCGCGCGCAGCTCATCGGTCCATGCGCGGATCGCCCGGCGACGCCGCGTGCGACGAAGTGTTCGCCGATCGCGTCGAGCCGCAGATTGGCCGCGACCGGCACGCGGCTCGAGGCGGGTCGCCTGCCTGAGCGGCGTGCCGTCAGGCGTCGTCTCGACGTACAGCGACAAGCGCCGGGGCGCGGCGCCCGGCGCGAAGCGTAAAGCGCCCGATCGCCGTCGTCGGGCAGCATCGTGATCTTGCGCCCCGGCATGTAGACGGTCGACAGCCGCATCGCGCGCGATGCGCATCGAGCGCCGAGCCGCGCGGAATCGCGAGCGCAGGCGCGGCGATGTGGATGCCGATCTCGAGATTGCCGTTGGCCAGCGGCGCGCACCGAGAACGCGTCGTCGATCTCGGTCGTCGTCGCATCGTCGATCGAGAATGCGTCGGACTCGGCCAGCGGCAACTCGGGCAGGCGGTCAGGTACCGGCCGTAGTCGGGAAACGCGGTGCCGCGCGGAAATGCCTCGGACAGGAAGCGATTGAAATGATAGTCGTGCGTCGATGGAATCGCGCCGCAGGCAGCCAGCAGCGCCAGCGGATTGGTGTGCAGCGTTTCGCACGCCGCCGCCACGGCGCGCGTGGCCATCGAGCGCTGCTTGTCGGGCTGGTAGAGCAGCATCGGCAGCTTGTCGCGCAGCGCCTGCGGCAGGCGATGCGCGCTAAGAGCTCCGCGGCAAGCACGGCGACCTCTTCGGCTTCGCGGCGCTTGCGCTCGACGCCGGCCAGCGCGGCCTTCAGCGCCTCGGCAGGCGCGGCCTTGCTAGCGCCCCTTGCCCTTCTTGTAGAAATGCATCGGCGACGCGTGCAGGCAGAACGCGAGCGCCGCCGCCTCGGCCGGCGCGGCGCGCGCCGAAATATTCGGCGGCGAGATCGGCGAACGCGAACTCGCCTCCGCCGCTGACTTCCCACAGGAACGTCGGGATCGATGTCCTCAGCCAGCGCCTGCGCCTCGGCCAGCAGCGCCGCCGGGCGACGGGATCGGCGAAGCGCAGCAGCACGTTGCGCTGCCTTGATCTTCAGCCGCTTGCCCGATGCCGCCTCGACCTGCAGCGACGTATCGTTGTCGGCGAGGACGGTGCCGGCCTTGAACGCGCCGTCGTCCTCGAAAAGACATGCATGGGAAGCGAAGTTGCTGCGGGAGAGGCGCGAATTATACCGCGACGCCGGCTCGGTTGCATGGACCGAGGGCTTTGCTGCACGATGGCGCTGCGAGCATTCCCACTCCGGAGTCAACCATGGAATTCCGCCGTCTTGGCGACAGCGGCCTCGAGGTATCGGTGCTGTGCCTCGGCACGATGATGTTCGGCGATCGCACCGACGCCGCCGACCGCGCAGCGCATCATCGCGCTCGGCGTTCGACGCCGGCGTCAACTTCATCGACACCGCCGACGTCTACGCCAAAGGCGCGCTCGGAGACGATCGTCGGGCCCGCGATCGCCGCGAATCGCCGCCGCTGGATACTCGCCGACCAAGGTCGGCAACGTGATGACGCGCGACGCCGCACGACGGCGGGCTTGTCGCGGCGCTGGATCATGCACGCCTGCGACGACAGCCTGAAGCGACTCGGCACCGACTACATCGACATCTACTACCTGCACAAGGACGATACCGATACGCCGCTCGGTCGGAGACGATCGAGGCGATCGGCGATCTGATCCGATCCGGCAAGATCCGCTATTTCGGCGTGTCCAACTACCGCGGCTGGCGCATCGCCGAAGTCGTCGCGACCTGTGCGCCGATCTCGGCGTGCCGCAGCCGGTCGTCTGCCAGCCGTACTACAACGCGATGAACCGCATGCCCGAGGTCGAGATCCTGCCGGCCTGCGATTACTACGGCATCGGCGTCGTGCCCTACAGCCCGCTGGCGCGCGGCGTGCTCACCGGCAAGTACGCGCCCGGCGCCGCGCCGCCCGCCGACTCGCGCGTCGCGCGCAAGGACCGGCGGATGATGGAAACCGAATTCCGCGACGAATCGATCGCGATGGCGCAGACGATCAAGGCGCACGCGGCGAGCAAGGGTCTGACCGCGACGCAGTTCGCGCTCGCCTGGGTGCTGCGCAATCGCATCGTCAGCTCGGTCGTCGGCGGACCGCGCACGATCGAGCAGTGGAACGATTACCTGAGCGCCGGCCGGCAAGACGCTCGATGCCGAGCGACGAGGCGCTGATCGATTCGCTGGTCACGCCCGGCCATCCGTCGACGCCCGGCTACAACGATCCGCAGTATCCGTTCTACGGGCGGATCGTCGACTAACCGGCGCGAAGTCCACGGCCCACGCGCTCGGCTATTCGTTGGCGACGCCGTGCGGCACGTGGCCGGTCGCGACGTGCTTCGACGCTGACTCGACGTGCGTGCGCTGGTCGTCGAAGAAGATGTCGGCGCCGAACGCGCGCAGGAACTCGCCCTTGTCGAGCCCGCCGAGGAACAACGCCTCGTCGATGCGGATGTTCCACGCGCGCAGCGTCCGGATCACGCGCTCGTGCGCCGGCGCGCTGCGCGCGGTGACCAGCGCGGTGCGGATCGGGCTCTGCGTCGTCGGAAAAGTCGGCTCTGGATCCGGTGCAGGCCGGCGAGAAATTCCTTGAACGGCCCGCCGGACAGCGGCCGCAGCGCGGCGTCGGTTTCGCTCTGCGAGAACGCCGCCAGCCCGCTTTCCTGGTAGACGCGCTCCGCCTCGTCGGAAAAGAGCACCGCGTCGCCGTCGAACGCGATCCGCAGCTCGTCGGTCTCGTTCTTGCCCACGCGTCGACGGCACGATCGTCGCCGCCGCGTAGCCGTCGTTGAGCACGCGCTTGACGTCCTCGGTGTCGGCGGACAGAAACAGGTGCGCGCCGAACGCCGGTACGTAGCGCGACGTCGGCTCGCCCTTGGTGAATGCCGCGCGCGTGATGTCGAGGCCGTAGTGCTTGATCGCATTGAATACGCGCAAGCCGGTGTCGGCGCTGTTGCGCGACAGCAGGATGACCTCGACGTATTGCTTGTCGGCGCGGTTCAGGCGCAACAGCTTGTTGACCAGCACGAACGCCGGCCCGGGCGCGAGCATCTCGATCCTCGTGCTCGATCTGGTAGCGGTGATACGCGTCGACGCCGGCCTCGGTGTAGACGCGATGGCTCTCGGTCAGATCGAACAGCGCGCGCGACGAAATCGCGACGACCAGCTTGTCGGCGAGCGTGGGCTTGGGCACCGGCCTAGTATAGCGCCGCGTGCGACCGGCAAATGCGCGTCAGGCCGCCCTGCGCAGTCCGTTGTCGAGCTCGGCGAACACCGCGCGCACTTCGCCGACCGCCCAGTCGATCTGCGCGCGATCGATCACCAGCGGCGGCGCGAAGCGAACGACGGTGCCGTGCGTGTCGCCTGGAGATGATGCCGCGCGCCAGCAGAGCGATCGACGACCGCCCGCGCGTCGGTCCGGCGGGCGTCGACCTCGAGACCGATGAACAGGCCCTTGCCGCGCACGTCGCGGATCAGCGAACTGCGCACGGTCTTCAGTTGCGCGAGCAGATATGCGCCGAGCTCGGCCGAGCGCTCGATCAGCTTGTCGTCGAACAGCACCGCGATCGCCTCGAGGCCGACTGCGGCAGCGAGCGGATTGCCGCCGAACGTGCTGCCGTGGTCGCCGGGTGCGAACACCTGCATCACGTCGTCGGTCGCGACGAACGCCGACACCGGAAGAACGCCGCCGCCCAGCGCCTTGCCCAGGATCACGCCGTCGGGCACGACGCCGTCGTGCTCGCAGGCGAGAACTTGCCGGTGCGCCCCATGCCGGTCTGGATCTCATCGCAGATCATCAGCACGCCATGCTTGCGGCAGATGCGCGCGCACTCGCGCGAGATAGCCGGCCGGCGGCACGATCATCCCCGCTTCGCCCTGCACCGGCTCGACCAGAAAAGCCGCCGTATTCGGCGTGATCGCCGCTTCGAGCGCGCCGGCGTCGCCGAACGGGATCGCCTTGAATCCCGGCGCGAACGGCCCGAAGCCGTCGCGGTATTGCGCCTCCGACGAGAACCCGACGATGGTGATCGACGCGGCCGTGAAAGTTGCCGGCGCACACGATCACTTCGGCCTGCCCGTCGGGAATCCGCTTGACCTTGTATCCCCACTTGCGCACCGCTTTCAATCGCGGTCTCGACGGCCTCGGCGCCGCCGTTCGCCGGCAGCGCGCGCGCAAGACCGGTCACTTCGGTCAGCCGCTTCAGAAAAGGCGGCAGCTTGTCGTTATGGAAGGCGCGCGAGGTCACCGCCAGCTGCTGCGCCTGCGCGACCAGTGCCGTGACGATGCGCGGATGCGCATGCCCGTGACTGACGGCCGAATAGGCGCTCATCATGTCGAGAACCGCCGGCCGTGGATGTCCCACAGCCATGCGCCTTCGCCGTGCGACACGACCACCGGCAGCGGATCGTAATTGCGCGCGCCAAAGGTCTTTTCGGCGTCGATATACGTCGCGCTCGATTCGGCTGCTGCCGGCTTGCCGGCGTGCAGATTGCGGTTCTTCATGCTTTGACTCCTTGTCTGTCGACCGGAGGGTTGCTCGGTCGTCGCGGCCCGATTGCAACGCCCAGGCTCCTCTTGGGAGCGCGACGCGACCGGACTGTCGGGGATGTCGACGCGCGGATCCGGCTCGTCGCCGGGTGGCGCGATCAGGATTGCAGCAGCAGGCGACTTCGCCAGGACATGGGCGTGATTTTACCCTCGAACATCGGGCAAGGCCCGCTGCACCAGCACAAATCCGATGCGATCCGAGCACGAAGGTTCCGGCAGTGTCATTATCGGCGTAGAGTAGGTCCCATCTGTACGCTATCGAACACAGGGCGGAGAACATCATTCCGCTCGCCGGCCCGGATCCGGCGCCGAGGGAGGACCGTGTCGCTGAACCTATCTCCGCTGGAAAACGACTTCCGCTACGCGATCGGGCGACAGGAGTTTGCGCTGCATTATCAGCCGAAGGTCGATTTGCAGAGCGGCGCGATCGCCGGCGTGGAAGCGCTGATCCGTTGGCACCATCCGCGGCACGGACTGCTGGAGTCGGGCAAATTCATTAAGGTCGCCGAAGCATGCGGCGCGATTCTGCCGATCGGACGCTGGGTATTGCGCGAAGTGTGCACGCAGGCCCGTGCCTGGCAGGACGCCGGACTGCAGCGGCTGCGCATCGGGATCAATGTTTCCGCCGCGGAATTGCGTGCCGGGGATTTCGTCGAAAGGCGTGCGCACGACTCTGACCGAAACCGGCATGGACCCGCGCTTCCTGGAGCTCGAGCTGACCGAAACCTTCCTGCTGGAAAATCCGCAGGCGAACGGACCGGTGTTGCGGGCACTGAAGGACACAGGTGCGCAGCTCGCGCTCGGCGACTTCGGCACCGGATACTCGAGCCTCGGCTGCCTGAAGCGCTTTCAGATCGATACGCTGAAGATCGATCAGTCGTTCGTGCGGGACCTCGCCAAGGACCGGGACAATGCCGGTATCGTCAGCGCGGTGATCGCGATCGGCAGGAGTCTGCAGAAGCGGGTCGTGGCCGAAGGCGTGGAGACCCGCGAGCAGCTCGCATTCCTCCGGAAAGAGAACTGCCCTGCCGGACGGGGCTTTTTTCCGGCCCGGCGGTGCCGGCAGCGGATCTGGTGGAGTTGCTGGGCGGCTGACGGCGTGTCGCATCAGCCGGCGGCCAGTCGCGCCAGCAGCTTGCCGTGTATGCCGCCGAACCCGCCGTTGCTCATCACCAGCAGCGTGGTCGCCCGGCCGCGCGTCGCTGCGCGATCGCATCGATCAGCTGGTCGAGATCGCTCGCGACCCGGCCCGATCGCCCAGCGGCGCCAGCGACGGCGGCCGCGTCCCAGCCCAGGTTGGCCGCGTAGCAGAACACGCGGTCGGCTGCGCTCGAGGCTTGCCGGCAGCCGCGCCTTCATCGTGCCCAGCTTCATCGTGTTCGACCGCGGCTCGAGCGATGGCGATGATGCGCTGGCTGCCGACGTCGCGCCGCAGCGCATCGAGCGTTGCGGCGATCGCCGTCGGATGGTGCGCGAAATCGTCGTAGACGGTGACGCCGTCGACGCGTGCCGCGCAACTCGAGCCGCCGGGCTTGATGCCGCGAAACGCCGCCAGCGCGGCGAGGCTTTGCGCGACCGGCACGCCGGCGTGCCGTGGCGGCCGCGATCGCCGACGAGCGCATTGAGCTGATTGTGCCGCCCGAGCAGCGCGAACGGCGCGAGCACGCCCTGCGGCGCGCCGCCGAAGCTTGATCGTGCCGTCGACGGCGATCGTCCAGTCCGGCGCCGGTGTCGGCGACCGCCGCGAAGCCGAACCGCTCGACTTCGCTCCAGCAGCCGCGCGCCAGCACGCGCGCGAGGCTGTCGTCGCCGCCGTTGACGATCAGCCGGCCGGCGTGCGGGATCGTGCGCACCAGATGATGGAACTGCGTCTCGATCGCGGCGAGATCGGGAAAGATGTCGGCGTGGTCGTACTCGAGGTTGTTCAGGATCGCGGTGCGCGGACGGTAGTGGACGAATTTCGAGCGCTTGTCGCAGAACGCGGTGTCGTATTCGTCGGCCTCGATCACGAAGAACGCGCTGTCCGAGAGGCGCGCCGAGACGCCGAGGTCGAGTGCGACGCCGCCGATCAGGAATCCCGGCTGCGAGTCCGGCCCGGTCGAGTATCCAGGCGAGCATCGCGCGTGGTCGTCGTCTTGCCGTGCGTTCCCGCCACCGCCAGCACCCACTTGTCCAGCAGCACGTTTTCGGCCAGCCATTGCGGGCCCGAAATATAGCGCCGGCCGGTATCCAGTATCGCCTCGAGCAGCGGGTTGCCGCGCGAGATCGCATTGCCGATGACGAACATGTCGGCATCCGCGGCGACCGCATCGAGCTGCGCCGCGTCGTAGCCTTCGGTCAGCGCGATGCCGAGCGCTCTCGAGCTGCGTCGCTCATCGGCGGATAGACGTTGGCGTCGCAACCGGTGACCGTGTGGCCGCGCTGGCGCGCGATCGCGGCGATCCCGCCCATGAACGTGCCGCAGATGCCGAGGATGTGCAGATGCATGCGTCTGGCTTTCAGTCCGGACTTGCGCGCCGTGAGCGCCAACGCGCGCTCGTATGCGCTTTCGAGGCTGCGCGTATACCGGTCGGCGTCGGCAAGACCCGAGACCGGCAGCGCTCGCGACCATTTCCGCCGCGACCGCATCGCGCCACCGCCGGTCGCGCGCGAGCCGGACGGCGATCGCCACATAATCTGTCATCGTTGTCCGCGACCGTCGCGGTGACGCCGAGATGCGCGAGCGAGGCTGTACGTCATCCGCTCCGCCTGCCGCGTGCCGACGCGGGTGACGACCGGGACGCCCATGTCGATCGCGGCCGCGGTCGTGTCGCCGCCGGTGTAGGGCAGCGTGTCGAGGACGACGTCGATCAGGCGGTAACGCGCGCGATCGATCGCATCGTCCTGCGCCCAGGAACGAAGACGATGCGCTCGGCCGCAATGCCGAAGCTTTCCAGCCGCCGCCGGTACAGCCCATGCTGCGCAGTCCTTGTCGGCGAAAAGGCCAGCACGCCCTGCGGGACCGCGTCGAGAATCCGTTTCCACAGGCCAAGGCAGCGCGGCGAGAGCTTCAATAGGCTGACGAAAGCTCCGAATACCGTCGCGGCTTCGTCCAGTCCCAACTCTGCGCGCGTCACCGGCGCTTCGGGCGCGGCGGCGACGCGTCGGAACGGCAGCACGCAGCGGTCGAGCGCAAGCGGCGCCTCGATCTGGTAGCGGTGCGCGTCGGGCAGGTCGGCATGGGCGTCGGTCAGCTTGAAGTCCACCTGGCGCATGCCGACCGCGCCGTGATTGCCCAGATGCGTGATGATCACCGGCGCCGGCTTGCACAGCAGTATCGCCGGGCGCGACGACCCGGAATGTCCCATCAGGTCGATCAGGATGTCGATGCCATCGTCGGCGATCAGCCTCGCAGCAGCTCGCATCGTCGACGTCGTCGAGCCGGCGAAAGCCGGCGCAGCAGGCGCGGAATTGCGCCGTCACTTCGTCCTCGAGCTCGCGCACCGCCAGCGAATACGCGTGCACGGAGAAGCGCGCGCCATCGTGCCGTCGCACGACCTCGAGCATCAATCGACCCATCACGTGCGAGCGGAAGTCGGCCGACAGATAGCCGATGCGAACTTGCCGTTCGCGAGCATCAGGCGGAAGCAGCGGCGCGGCGAAATCGGCGATCGATCCGCGCTCGGCCTGGCGGACGCGATCATGCGCCTGGTAGACGCGCAACAGTTGCGTCGCGCGTGACATCGAAATACTGCGCCTGCGCGCACCGCGACGGCCGCGTACGCGCCTTCCCCGCCTGGTATGGCCAATCGAGCGCCAGCGGCAGATATTTTGTCCTCGTAATCGGTATCCGGGAGCGATTCGTGCCGACAGCAGCCCGGCGGCGACGATGCGCGCCGAAAGTGCCGCGTTCGCCTCGAAGCGGCGAAAATCGTCGAAGGCTTCCTCTTCGCGCTGAAACAGCAGCAGATGTCCGCGCAGCGCGAACCAGATGTCCTCGTTCTCCGGTGCGAGTCCGCGCGCTGCCTTGAGCGGCGGCAACGCGTCGCCCCAGCGCCGCTGCCGGTCGCGCGAGGTCGCCAGGTTGAACAAGGCCTCGACCGATTCGGGCGCATGCGTGGCTGCGCGGCCGAACGAGCGCTCGGCGTCGGCGTATCGCGCTTGCCGGAAATAAAGGTGGCCCAGCGCCAGATAGGCCTGCGCCCACGAGGGCTTGAGCCGCAGCGCTTCGTCGAGGCTTTTTCGGCACCGGCCAGCTCGCCCTTGCGCGCGAGCAGGACGCCGACGTTGTAATGCACTTCGGCCAGCGCAGGCGAGCGCTTGAGCGCACCGCGATAGTTGGCGAGCGCGTCATCGACTCTGCCGGCGGCCGCGTTCGCGTGCGGCGCTCGCCAGCAGGTCGCGCAGCGCGGTCATGCGCGGAACATGAAGTAGACCGCGCCCACCATGCACATCGCCGCCCAGACGTAGTCGAGCTTCAGCGGCTGATCCATGTACAGGAACGCAAACGGAACGAAAACGGCCAGCGTGATGACTTCCTGCATGATCTTGAGCTGCCCGAGCGAGAGCACCGTGTAGCCGATCCGGTTGGCCGGCACCTGCAGCAGGTATTCGAACAGCGCGATGCCCCAGCTCGCCAGCGCGGCTACCCACCAGGCGCGGCCCTGCATGTTGCGCAGATGCGCATACCAGGCGAAGGTCATGAACAGGTTCGACGCGGCGAGCAGCAAGGCGGCGACGAGCGCCGGATGTTGCAGCAGGTTGGCGGGCATGAGAGGTTCCGGCGGACGGTCGAAAAAGCGCCATTATCGCCGATGTGCGAGACGGCAGAACGCGCTGTAGACACCAGCGTCGCGAGCGCTATGCGGCCAGCGGCAGGCTTATGCTGATGACGACGCCGTCGCCGCGGTCGCGATCGGCCGCGCCGACCCGGCCGCGGTGAAATCCGGCGATCAGGCGAACGATATAAAGGCCCAGCCCCAGGTGAGGCTCTTCGCTTTTCTGCTCGCCGCGGATCGACACCATCGAGTCGAACAGGCGCTCGTGCATGCCGGCCGGAAGCGGCGCACCCTCGTTCTCCACGCGAAGGCTGACGCTGTCGTCGTCCCGCTCGAGCGCGACGACGATAGGCGTTCCCGGGATGCCGAACTCGACCGCGTTGGCGACCAGCTTGTCGAGCAGCTGGGCGATCAGCTCGGGCGCCCCGTCGACCGGCAGCGGACCGGGCGGGAGCTTGAGCTCGAACGCGTGGCCGGCGTACGCGGCGCGATAGCCGTCGACGCAACCTGCGACCACTGAAGCCAGGTCGAAGCGCTCGCGCTGCGCGTCGCCCAGGCTTTCCTCGAGCCGCGTCGCCTCGGTCATCCGCGTCAGGATATGGGTCAGGCGCGTCAGGCCCTGTTGCGCGCGCTCCATGTAGACGCGCGCGTCGTCGGGCAGCGTCGCCGCGCGCAGATTGTCCAGCGACGAGCGGACGACCGCGACCGGCGTGCGCAGTTCGTGCGACAGCCTGCTCGCCATGTTCTGCTGATAACTCGCGTATTGCGACAGCCGCGTGACGACGCTCGAAAAGCTGCGCGACAGATCGCCGATTTCATCGCCCGCCGCGGAAGGCGAGACGGTGCCGCGGATCCTGCCCTGCAGGTCGATCGCGGCCTCCGCTTCGTCGCGCAGCCGCCGGATGCGCGCGGTCAGGCGCGACGCGTACAGGCGTAAGCGCGACCGATCCGATGAGCAGCGCAGCGAGCACGATGTTGAACAGGCGCTCGAACGCGCGGTTGCGCTCGGCCAGCACCGCACTTGGTCGTTTCCTCGACGATCACCGCGCCCTTTGACCTGATCGCCGACCCAGATCGGGTGCGCGGCCGAGACGACCACGGCCTTGCCGTCGCCGGTCAGCCGCCGTTCGACGGTCAGGATGCCCGACAGCGCGCCGTCGACCTCACGCGCGGGCATCGAAACGTGCGCCGCGAGCTCGTCGACGAAATCGTCGGTCGGCTGGCTGGGATCAGCGTGTACAACGGATGCAGCGTCTCGCGCTCGATCCACCGCCACACGCGTGGAATCGTCGAGTCCGGCGCGTCGGTCTCCGGCAGCGGCGGCCGCTTGAGGCTCCCTGCCCTTGCCAGCACGTCGAGCTGGCGATCGATCACCCAGATCCGCGCGCTCGTCCGCGACAAGCCCTGGATGATCTGCCCGATTTCAGCCGACGGCGTGGCCGCGGGACCGGACGCGCGTGCGAGCTGCGGCGCCGCTTCGACCTCAGGCGCACCGTCGAGCGCGCGTTGCGCCGCCAGCGACTCGCGAGCGGCGTCTGACGTCTCGAACAAGCCGCGGCCGGTCGTGCAGCGCCGTCGCCACCGCCTGAGCGGTTCCGGCGAGCGTCTTCTGCTGCGCGTCGCGCAGGAAGCGCTCGAGCTCGCGCACGTACTCGTAACCGAGCCACGGTATCGTCAGGAACACCATCAGCACCAGCAGCAGTTGCGCGCGGATGCCCAGCGCGATGCGAAAGCGGCTCATTGCTCGGCCGCGTTCCAGCGATAGCCCATGCCGTAGACCGTCGCGATGCAATCGAACTTGGGATCGAGCGCGGCGAACTTGCGCCGGATGCGCTTGACGTGCGAGGTGATCGTGCTGTCGTCGACGACGATGCTGGCGTCGCGCATCAGGCTGTCGCGGTCCTTGACGTGGCCCGGATGCTTCGCCAGCGTATGCACCATCCAGAATTCGGTCAGCGTCAGGTCGACCCTGCTGCCGGCCCAGTAGGCGGTCAAGCGCTTGAGGTCGAGCTTGAGCGGGCCCGCGCTCGATCACCTCCTCGACCGCATGCGGCGCGGCGAGCAGGTCGCTGCGCCGGAAAAGCGCGGCGATCCGCGCCGACAGATGCGGCAGGCTCACGTCCTTGGTCAGGTAGTCGTCGGCGCCCAGCCGCAGGCCGGCGACGACGTCGAAGTCGGAATCGCGCGCCGACAGGAAAATGATCGGCAGCGATTGCCGACAGGGCGCGCAACTCGCGGCACAGCGCGAAGCCGCCGTCGATTTCGTCGCCCAGGCCGATGTCGATCAGCGCGAGGTCGGGCAGCCGCGTGCGCAACGCGCCGAGCGCGTCGCCGCGGTTGGCGTAGGTCGCGACCTCGTAGCCCTGCTTTCTTCAGCGCGTCGGCGTAGTTGGCGCGGATGGCGGGCTCATCCTCGACGATGGCGATGCGGCGGCTCATGGCGATTCGACTATACCGCAGCGCCGCGACGCCAAGACGCCGCGTCGCCGCCTGCCCTCGGTTCGCCATGATTGATCGCCGGTACGCCACCCGCCCGGCCCGTCCTTGCCGTTGCGCAGGGCTTCAATGACATTGCCGCCGAAACTCAAGCCGGGGGCAAAGGAGAGAAGATGCAGACAAGACATGGCGCGAAAGCGATCGCACCGCGCGTATGGCGCGATCTGGCGGCGCTCGCCGCCGAGGCCGTCGCCATCGGCGTGTTGTTCAGCATATTGCTCGCACTGGCGGTCCTGGTGATGACGCGCGCGCGGCCCGACGATAGCTTTGCCGGCGCCGGCGAGCGGATCGCGCCGGCGCTGATCGCTGCCGCATCGCACTGAACGGATTGCTGAAGGAAATCGGTCGCCGAGCGGGGAGGACCTGTCGGTCGGCGCGGCCGCACCGGACGCCGAAAGGCGGCGCGGCGGGCGCGAACCCGGCCGAGTCTTCCCGGTCGGCGACAGGCTATTTGAAAGCTGCAGCGCCCGGCCCAGCGCGACGCCGCACGCGAACAACAGCGTTGCGGCGATCATCGCGGCGAACGCTGTCGTCAGGCCGGCGGCGACGCCGTCGAGGCCCAGCGGCGACACCGACAAGCCACGCGATCGCGGTTCCCAAGCCCCCGCAGACGAGTATGGCGATGGCGCTGCCGAGAGTAGCTCATTGCGATCCAAAGCGATGGAGACGGCGCGAGTATAGCAGCGGGTTCGCGCTTTCCCTCATTGCCGCTCAGCTGCCATCGATTGCCTTCAGGCAGGTGCACAGTATAAAGACGCTGCGCTAACGCCCCGTTTGCGGCCTGCGCTTGCAATGACCGCCGCATCCCCGCGACCTCGACCTTCAAGCCCGCCACGCCGTACGCTCGCTCGTCGCCTCGCAGATCCGCGAAGTCGCCAATGCCGGGATGGGCGATGCCGACATCCTGCCGTTCTGGTTCGGCGAACCCGACCAGGTGACGCCGGCGTACATCCGCGACGCGGCGGTCGCCTCGCTCGCACGCCGGCGAGACGTTCTACACGCAGAACTTCGGGATTCCCGAGCTGCGCGAAGCCATCGCCGCGTACGTGTCGCGCTGGCATCGGCCGCGTCGCGCCGGCGACATCGCCGTGACGGCCTCGGGCATGTCGGCGCTGATGCTCTCGGTCGAGGCGCTGATCGACCCCGGCGACCGCGTCGTCTGCGTCACGCCGCTGTGGCCGAACCTGACCGAAATTCCGAAGATCCTCGGCGCCGAAGTCGTCAGAGTCGCGCTGTCGTTCGGCGCCGGCGGCTGGACGCTCGACGTCAGCCCGGCTGCTCGACGCGCTGACGCCGGGCACGCGCGCGGTGCTGATCAATTCGCCGAACAATCCGACCGGCTGGACGATCGATCGCGCGCGGGCAGGCAGCGATCCTCGAGCATTGCCGCAAGCACGGCATCTGGATCATCGCCGACGACGTCTACGAGCGCCTGTATTACGACGCGCCGGCCGCGCGGCCTGCGCCCGTCGTTCCTCGACTCGCGCAGCCCCGGCGATCGCGTCGTCAGCACCAACAGCTTTTCCAAGGCGTGGCTGATGACCGGCTGGCGGCTCGGCTGGATCGTCGCGCCGCCGCACGCTGCTGCCCGACCTGGGCAAGCTGATCGAATACAACACCTCGTGCTCGCCGACGTTCGTGCAGCGCGCGGGCGTCGTCGCGATCAACGACGGCGAAGCGACGATCGCGCATACGCTCGCGCGCGCTACCGCGCCGCGCGCGATTTTCTGGTTGCGCGAGCTGAACGCGACTCCGGCATCAGTCGCCGCGGCGCCAACCGGGGCGATGTACGTCTTCTTCCGCGTCGCCGGCGTCACCGACAGCCTCGAGTTCTGCAAGCGGCTGCGTGCGCGAGGTCGCGGCTGGGGCTCGCGCCCGGCAGCGCCTTCGGCCCCGAGGGCGAGGGCTTCGTGCGCTGGTGTTTCCGCGGCGGACACCGACCGGCTCCGCCGACGGCGTCGCAGCGCTGCGCCGCGCACTCGGCAGAGTCTGACGCGCAGATGTCGACGCTTCGATACGCGTGAGTCACGCGCCCGCGTCCATGCCATTCCGGCGTTGGCGCGGCTTGCCGCCGGTCGTCATGCTCGCGATCGCCTGCGCGCTGCCGGCGTTGCCGGCATCCGGCCGCGGACATGTCCAAGACTCTGCACGTCGCGCAGTCAGGTCGCCGAAGCGGGCTTCGATCCGCAGGCGATCAGCGACTCGTACTCGTTCGACATCTGCCGGGCGATCTTCGAGATCGCTGTACACCTACGATTACTTCGCGCGCCCGGTGCGCATGGTCCCGAACACCGCCGACGGCATGCCGCAGATCAGCGATGGAGGCCGGACTTACACCGTCAAGGTGAAGCCCGGCATCTACTTCGCCTCCGACCCGGCGTTCAAGGGCAAGCGGCGCGAGCTGACCGCCGAGGACTACGTCTACAGCGATCAAGCGGATCTTCGATCCCGAAAGATACGCTCGTACTGGCTGTATGTGTTTCGATCACCGTCTGCTCGGGCTCGACGAGGCGCTTGCGCAGCGCGCGCAAGACCGGCCGCTTCGACTACGACGCGAAGATCGAGGGCCTGCAGACGGTCGACCGCTATACGCTGCGGCTGCGCTTCAAGGACCCGAATTACGCATTCGCGTACTGGCTCGCCGACGCCGCGCTGTCCGCCGGTCGCGCGCGAGGTCGTCGACGCGCACGCCGATGCAATCGAACCGCGTGATGGAGCACCCGGTCGGCACCGGTCCTTACCGGCTGAAGGCGTGGGTGCGCGGGCCAGAAGATCGTGCTCGAAGCGAACCTGGATTTCCGCGAGCAGACGCTATCCGGCGCCCGGCGAGGCAGCGACGCCGCGCGACGCGGCGATCGCGCAGGGACAACGCCGGCAAGAAGCTGCCGATCGTCGGCCGCATCGAGGTCAGCGTCATCGAGGAGGACCAGCCGCGGCCTGCTCGCGTTCGACAGCGGCCAGCTCGACTATCTCGCAGCTGCCGTCGCGCTCGCCGACAACGTGCTGGACGAAGAGCCGGCTTCGCTCCGAGTATGCGAAGCGCGGCATCACGCTGCATCGGCAGACCGAGCCTTCGCTCAGCTTCGTCTTTTTCAACATGGACGATCCGGTCGTCGGCGGCTACACGCCGGAGAAGATCGCGCTGCGCCGCGCGATGGTCATGGGCTACGACCGCAGGGTCTGAAATCGACGTTTTGCGCCACGGCCAGGGAGTCCGCGTCGCAGCTGGTGCCGCCGGGGCTCGCCGGTCACGATCCGACGCTGCGCGCCAATGATCGTGTACGATCCGGCCGGCGCCCGCGCGCTGCTCGACAAGTTCGGCTACAAGGACCGCGACGGCGACGGCTATCGCGAGACGCCCGACGGCAAGCCGCTTCGCAGATCACCAAGGCCAACACGCCGTCGGCGATCGACCGCGTCGACAACGAGCTGTGGAAGAAATGCATGGACGCGATCGGCATTCGCATCGTGTTTTTCACGCAGAAATGGCCGGAGCTCAACAAGATGTCGGAAGCCGGCCAGCTGCAGATGTGGGGGCTGTGCGTGGATCATCGAATTCGCCGGACGGCGACGCGTTCGCGAGCCCGCTGTACAGCAAGAACATCGGCACGTCCAACGACGCGCGCTTTCGCCTGCCGGCCTACGATCAGCGCCTACGAGGCGTCGCTCAATCTTCCGGACGGACCGGCGCGAACGGCGCTCTTCCGCTCGATGAGCGAAGCGGTGCTGAACTACGCGCCGTGGATGATGGACACTGAACGCCTACGTCAGCGTGCTGGCGCAGCCGTGGCTCAAGGGTTACAAGCAGAACCCTTTCCTGCGCAATCAGTGGAAGTATTACGACGTGGACAAGCGCCGCTAGGCAACTCGTGCAGCGTCGCTGGCGAAGGCCCAGGCGCCTGCCGGGAACGGCGGCGAACAGCGCCTTCGTGTACTCGTGCCGCGGCGCGCCGAAGACTTCGGCGACCGGTCCCTGCTCGACGATGCGCCCCTGCTGCATCACCGCGACCCGATCGCAGACGCGCGCCGCGACGCGCAGATCGTGGGTGATGAACAGCATCGCGAGGTCGAGCCGCAGCCTGATCTCGTCGAGCAGCGCCAGCACCTGCGCCTGCACCGAGACGTCGAGCGCGGAGACGGCTTCGTCGGCGATCAAGAGGTCGGGCCCGATTGCCAGCGCGCGTGCGATGCAGATGCGCTGGCGCTGGCCGCCCGAGAACTGGTGCGGATAGCGATCGAGCGCACGCGCGTCGAGCCGGACCAGGCCCAGCAGCTCGGTCGCGGTCTTCAGCGCATCGCCGCGCGTCGCGCCGTAGTTCATCGGACCCTCGATGATCGCGTCGCCGACGGTGCGGCGCGGATTGAGCGATCGGTAAGGATCCTGGAACACGATCTGCACACGACGGCGCCGCGGACGAAGCGCGTTGCCATCGAGCCGTGCGATGTCCTCGCCGTCGAGGACGATGCGCCCGGCTGACGGCTCGATCAGCCGCGCGATGCAGCGCGCGACCGTCGACTTGCCCGAACCCGACTCGCCGACGATGCCCAGCGTCTCGCCGCGCCGGATCTCGAGCGTCACGTCGGCGGCGGCGGCGATATCGCCGCGCCGGCGCTTCAGCCATCCGCCTCGCGCGTAGGTCTTGGAAAGCCCCTCGGTCGCCAGGACGATCGGGCCGATCCGGGTTTCGCGCTGCGGCGGCGCGACGCCAGGAACCGCGGCGATACAGCATGCGCGTGTATTCATGCTGCGGGTGCGCGAGCAGCTCGTCTACCGGCGCGAACTCGACCAGCTCGCCCCGCCGCAGCACCGCGACTCGATCGGCGATTTCCGCGACGACGCCGAAATCGTGCGTGATGAACAGCACGCCGGTGCCGTGCATGCGCTGCATTTCCGGATCAGCGCGAGGATCTGCGCCTGCGTCGTGACATCCAGCGCGGTCGTCGGCTCGTCGGCGATCAGCAGCTTGGGATTGAGCACCAGCGCCATCGCGATCATGATGCGCTGGCGCTGACCGCCGGAAAGTTGGTGCGGATACGAGGCTATCATCCGCTCGGCGTCGGGCAGATGGACGTCGCGGATGATCGCCGCCACGCGCGCTCGCCGCTCGGCCGCGTCCATCCGCGTATGCGTCGCCAGGACCTCGTCGATCTGCTCGCCGCAACGCATCACCGGATTGAGCGCCGTCATCGGTTCCTGGAAGATCATCGACATCCGGGTGCAGCGCAGCTCGCGCAGCCTCGCTTCGCCGGCGGCAAGCAGATCTTCGCCGTCGAGCAGCATGCGTCCGCCGCTCGGCCGGAGCTCGGGCGGCAGCAGATCCCATCACCGACTGCGCGATCACCGTTTTGCCCGAGCCCGATTCGCCGACCAGGCAGACGATCTCGCCGGCCGCGACGTCGAAGCTCACCCCATCGACCGCGTGCGTGCGTTCTGCGCCCGCCGGCAGCGCGACGGACAGACGGTCGACTTCGAGCAGCACCGACGCCATGCTTATCCGTGCCGCAGCTTCATGCGCGGATCGAGCGTGTCGCGCAATCCGTCGCCGAGCATGTTGACCGCAAGCACGGTCAGCGCGAGAAAGATGCCCGGATAAAGGATGTTGTGCGGAAAGATGCGAAACAGCGCCCGGCCCTCGGCCATGATGTTGCCCCAGGTCGGCGTTTCCGGCGGGATCCCGACGCCCAGGAACGACAGGATCGCCTCGACCAGGATCGCCGAGGCGACGATGTACGTAGCCTGCACGATCAGCGGCGGCAGCGTGTTCGGCAGGATGTGGCGGATCACCAGCGGCAGCGTCGGCGTCCCGACCGAGATCGCCGCCTCGACACTAGGGCTCCTCGCGCACCGACAGCACGATGGCGCGGACCAGGCGCACGACCCGCGGTATTTCGGGGATGACGATGGCGACGATCACCGCTGCGACTCCCGCCGTCCACAGCGACACCAGCGCGATCGCCAGCAGGATGGCCGGAATCGCCATCAATCCGTCCATCAGCCGCATGACCGGGCCGTCGAGCCAGCGCACGTAACCGGCGAGCGAGTCCGATGACTCAAGCCGAGGGCGACGCTGATCGTCGCAACCGCGACGCCGACCAGCATCGACACCCGCGCGCCATACAGCGTCCGGCTGTGAGACGTCGCGGCCCAAGGTATCGGTGCCCATCCGGTGCACGATCGTCGTCGTGCCGCCATCGTCGTTGCGCACGGTCTCCTCGAAGCCCGGCAATTTGTTCCGCACCGAAGGATTGATCGCGACCGGGTCGACGGTGCCAAGCCACGGCGCCGCGAGACCCAGCAGCAGGATGACGGCGAGAATCGCTGCGCCGATGATGACCGCAGGATTGCGCAGCAGGCGCCGGCCGGCGGCGCCGGCAAGAAGCGGCGGCGCGACGGCGGCTACGGTCGCCGAATCGGTGAGCGTATCCATTGAGCGCTCAGTAGCGGATGCGAGGATCGAGCAGCGTGTAGGCGACGTCGACCAGCAGATTGATCAGGACGTAGGCGAGCGAGAACAGCAGGATGACCGCCTGCACGGTCGGATAGTCGCGGGCCAGAACCGCGTCGACCGTCAACCGCCCGAGCCCGGGGATGCTGAACACGCTCTCGGTCACGACGACGCCGCCGATCAACAGCGCAACGCCGATGCCGATCACCGTGACGATCGGCACCGCCGCGTTGCGTAGCGCGTGCCGCATCAGCACGACGCGGTTGGACAGGCCCTTCGCCCGCGCGGTCCGGATGTAGTCCTCCCCAGCACTTCGAGCACGCTGGTGCGGGTAATCCGCGCGATCAGCGCAATGTAGATGACCGACAAGGTGACGCTGGGCAGGATCAGTCGCGCGAAAAAGCCGCCGATGCCGTCGGCCAGCGGCTGGTAGCCCTGCACCGGCAGCCAGTTGAGCTTGATGGCAAACAGGTAGATCAGCGCGTAGCCGATGACGAACACCGGCACCGAAAAGCCGAGCACCGAAAAGCCCATGACGACGCGGTCGAGCCATGTACCCCGGCGGTACGCCGCGACGACGCCCAGCGGAACGGCGACGAGCACCGAAATGACGAGCGTGCATGCGGCCAGCGCCAAGGTCGGACCGGCGCGATCGGCGATGATGTCGGCGACCTGCTTTTTGTAGAAGAACGATTCGCCGAAATCGCCGGTCAGCACATGGCCGAGCCAGATGAAGAATTGCGTGACGATAGGCTGATCGAGCCCGAGCTTTTGCCGGATGTCGACGATGTCCTGCGCGGTGGCGGCGTTGCCGGCGATGATCGCCGCCGGATCGCCGGAGGCCAGCCGCAGCATCATGAAGACGAAGACCGCGACGACGGCCATCACCGGAATCGTCGCGAGCAGGCGTCGTCCGATGTAGGCGAACATGGGCTAGTCGCCAGCGCGTCGGATGCCGCCCCGTCGGTGCGGGGAGGCGACGCTTACGCGCCGGACTTGGTCATGTTCCAGAAGACCGGAACCGGCGCGACGATGATGCCGTCGATGTTCTTGCGCACGGCCGAGGGCTGGTACCACTGGCCGAGAAAGACGTGGGTCGGAGACTGCGTCCAGCGCAGCTGCACCGCCTCCGGCGATCGCCTTCTGCTTCGCCGGATCGGTCTCGCGCGCGAACTGGTCGCGCAGCCGCTCGAGCTCGGCGTCGCACGGCCAGCCGAACGGCGCCTTGTCGCAGCTGGCGTTCAGGAACGCCGTCGACACCGGATTCAGGATGTCCGCGGACACCCACGAGGTGATCATCGCGTTCCAGCCGCCTTGCGCCGGCGGATCCTTCTTCGCGCGCGCGCGCCACGACCGATCTGCCAGTCCATCGACTGCATGTCGACCTTGAAGCCGCGCCTTCTCCAGCAGCGACTTGGCCACCGGCGCGAGATTGGTCAGCACCTGCAGATCGGTCGAGTGCAGCAGCACGACCGGCGTGCCGTCGTAGCCGGCTTCCTTCAGCAGCGCCTCGACTTGGCGAAGTTGGACTCCAGCAGCCCGTCCATGCCCTTGGTCGACGCCAGCGGCGCGCCGCAAACGAACATCGCCTTGCATACCTTGTAATACTGCGGATCGCCTATCGTCGCCTTCAGGAAGTCCTCCTGATTGAGCGCATAGAGCGACGCGCTTGACGGATCTTCGGGTTGTCGAACGGCTTGACCGTCGAGTTGAACCGCAGCGCGTACTGGTTGCCGAGCGGATTGACGTCGACCAGCTTGACGTTCTCGTCCGCCTTCATCAGCGGGCAGCAGGTCGTGCTGACGGCTGCTCGATGATAGTCGACCTCGCCGGCAAACAGCGCGTTCATCGCGGTCTGCTGGTCGGCGACGACCTTCCATCTCGACGCGGTCGACCTTGACCACCTTGCCGCCGGCCAGGCCCGGACGGCGGCTCGGCGCGCGGCTTGTACTTGTCGAACTTGACGTACACCGCCTTGTCGCCGGGCTTCCACTCGTCGCGCTTGAACACGAACGGGCCCGCAGCCCGTGTAGTCCGAAATCTGCTCGCTCGGGCTCGTTTCGGCGACGCGCTTGGGCATCATGAACGGCACGTTCGACGACGGCTTGCCGAGCGCCGTCGAGCACCAGCCCGGTCGGCGAAGTCAGGACGATCCGGAACGTCTTGGCGTCGACCGACCGGCATGTCCTTGACGAAGGTCATCAGCTTCTGGCCCATCGTGTCCTTCGCGCCCCAGCGCTTGATCGAGGCGACGCAGTCCTCGGCGGTCACCGGCTTGCCGTCGTGCCACAGCGAGGCCGTCGCGCAAGCGTCATCGTGTAGGTCAGCTTGTCGGCGGACTGACGTCGTAACTTGCTCGATCATCTGCGGCTTGACCTGGCCGTTCGGCGTCGGTGGCGAACAGCGTGTCGTAGACCATGTAGCCGTGAGTTGCGCGTGGATGTAGGCCGTCGTCCAGATCGGATCGACGATCTTCAGGTCCGAATGCATGACGACGCGCACCGTGCCCTGGGCGCCGGCGTTCGGCATCCGCGACAACGCGGCGAGACCCGGCGACCGCCGCGAGCGGCCACCGTCTTGAGCCAGCGGCGAAATGGGCATCGAATTCTCCTGAGTGCGAAGCTATCGCTCGCCGCGAGGCGTCGAACGCGCACGATAGCCGACAGCGTGGGCGCCATGGCAATGGCCGCCGTTGCGCGAAGAGGAGGCGTCGCGCTCGCCGCAACGCGCTGCGCATCGCATGCGTCGAGGCGCATGTTCACCATTGGGGTCGATCGGTGTTTGCCGCCGGCGCGCGCCTCGATCGCGGCCGCGGCGTCGAGGCACCAGGTCTTCGCGAAAGCGCGGTGCCATCGATCTGCACGCCGATCGGCAAGCCCGTCGGCAACGCCGGTCGGCACGACCGCTGCCGGCAATCCGAGCACCGGCATCGCCATCAGTGTCGCGATTGCGCCACACCTGCCGCGGTGCGCGTCGCGCTCTCGACGTCGAAACCCTGCGACGTATGCGGCATCGGTGCAGACAGGCGTCAGCACGAGCGGGCGCGCGATCGAGGAAGGCCGTCCAGTCGCGCACCAGCCGCGCGCGCTCCGGCCAGCGCCTTCATGTACGGCAGCGCGTCGTCGCGCGGGCAGGTTGTCCGAGCATCGAACCGCACCGCCGTCCGGATGCCCTCGTCGCCTTCCGCGTTCGAAGTCAGCGTGCATGTAGCTCGCGGAACTCGGCAACTAGCATCTCGAACCACAGCTCGTGACGCGCGCGTGAAGCCCGGCGTGCGCTCGTCGACAATTTCGTAGCCGGCGTCGGCAGCGCCAGCGCGCCGCGGCCTTGCGATCGCGGCGCGAAACATGCGGATGAAGCTTCGATCCGCGCCAGGTCCGCGGCCGCGGTCGACCACGGCGACGCGCATCGGCTTCGGCAGCGGCCGGTCCGTCGAGCGGCGCCGGCACCCACCACGGATCGCGCGGATCGCGCGGCGGCCATCGCGTGCGAGCCGCGACGCGCACGTCGGCGACCGATCGCGCGCAGCGGTCCCTGCACCGACATGAGCTGCGCACGACAGCGACGCGTTCGGCTCGCCGCGTCGGGTTGTACGCGGGAACGCGTCCGAACGAAGGCCGCATGCCGGCGATGCCGCAGGCAGTACGCGGGATAGCGCACCGAGCCGGCGATGTCGTTGCCGTGCGCGAGCGGCGTGATGCCGGCCGCCACCGACGACGCCGCACCGCCCGACGAGCCGCCCGGCGTATGCGTCGCGCGACCACGGGCTGTAGGTGCGACCGCGATAGTCGTTGACCGTGTCGAGGCGAAAGCTGAACGCCGGCGTGTTGGTGCGGCCGATGATGATCGGCGCCCGCGCGCTTCGAGATTGGCGACCGCCGGGCTGTCGGCGGCGCGATGACGATCGCGAACGCCGACGACGCCATTGACCGTCGCGCAGCCTTCACTGGTCGACGTTTTCCTTGATCGTCACCGGAACGCCGTGCAGCGGCCGAGCGGCGCATTGACTTCGCGGCGCGGCGACTGCGCGCATCGGCGCGATCCGCGACGGCGCAGCGCCTCATCGGACAGATCGACAGGTGACCGCGTTCAGCTTGCGCGATTGACCGCCGCGCATCGCGCAGCAACGCGTTGAGTGCGCTTCGTCGCGCCGAGAGATCTCGCGACGTGCGGATGCGCCGCGATGCGTCACCCAGCGCCAGCATGGCATCCCATCCTGCTCCTAAAGCGTCGTCGGCCACTGCGGCTTCTGCGTGCGCTCGGCGAATCCGGCTAATCTCGCCCGGCAGCGGGCGACGCTGCACGGGCAGCAACGGTGAGCGTCATCGCGGTAGGCGGTTTCCAGCACGAGACCAACACCTTCGCGCCGTCGAAGGCCGATTACGCCGCATTCGAGCACGGCGGCGGGCTGGCCGCCGCTGCACCGTCGGCGACGCTATCGCGCCGCGCGCTGGCCGGCGCCAACATTCCCGCCGCCGGTGCGCTCGACGCGCTGCACGCCGCTGGGTCACCGCACGGTCGGCCTGGTCTGGGGCGCGGCATCGCCATCGGCGCACGTCACGCGCGACGCCTACGAGCGCATCGCCGGCGACATGCTGGCACGCCTCGCTGCAGGCCGGGCCGGTCGACGGCGTGTACCTCGACCTGCACGGCGCGATGGTCACCGAGCATCTCGACGACGGCGAAGGCGAGTTGCTCGCGCGCGTGCGCGAGGTGGTCGGGCCGCGCGTGCCGGTCGTCGCGAGCCTCGACCTGCACGCCAACGTCACGCGCGCGATGATCGAGCATTGCGACGGCCTCGGTCGCCTACCGCACCTATCCGCACGTCGACATGGCGGCGACCGGCGCGCGCGCGGCGCGCGCTGCTCGACGCGGACGCTCGAGGCCAGGCCGGCCGCCGGCCAAGGCGTTTCGGCCGCTCGATTTCCTGACCGGGCTGCCGTCGCAGTGCACGTTCATCGAGCCGGGCCGAAGAGCCTGTACGCGTTGCTCGAGCGCGCTGGAGCGCGAGCACGATGCGGTGCTGTCGTTCACGCCGGGCTTTCCGATGGCCGATTTCCCGGAGTGCGGGATGGCGGTGTTCGGCTACGGGCGCCGACGCCGCGACGCGTGCAGACGCCGCGACGTCGACGCTGGCCGAGCGCGGTCGCACGATGCCGAACCGGACTTCGCGATGGAGCTGTTCGAGCCCGACGCCGCGGTCGCGCCGCGCGATGCAGCGCGGCGAACCCGGCGCGCCGGTCGTGCTGGCCGATACGCAGGACAATCCGGGCGCCGGCGGCAATGGCGACACCACCGGACTTGCTCGCGCGCGCTGCTCGGCGCGATCGCGCGCGGCGCCGTGCTGGGCCTGCTGATCGATCGCGCCTCCGCGACGCAGGCGCACGTCGTCGGCATCGGCCGCACAGGCCGATGTTCAGCGCTGGGCGAGATCTCCGGCGTGCCGGGCCACGTGCCGCTCGGCGGGCGAGTTCACCGTCGAGCGCGCTGGGCGACGGCAAGTTCACCTGCACCGGGCCGATGTTCCAGGGCTTCCGGATGGACTTGGGGCCGATGGCGGTGCTGCGCAACGCGGCAGCGTGCGCGTCGTGCTCGCGTCGCAGCAAGTGCCAGGCCGCCGACCAGGAAATGTTCCGCCACGTCGGCATCGAGCCCGAGACAGCAGCGCATCCTGGCGCTGAAGAGCTCGGTGCATTTCCGCGCCGACTTCCAGCCGATCGCCAAGGAAGTGCTGGTCGTCGTCGCGCCCGGGCCCGCGAAGGCCGATCCGACGATGTTCCACTGGACGCGGCTGCGGCCCGGGTCTGCGCCTGAAGCCGGGCGGACCTGCGTTTCCGGCCGGCTAGAAGCTTCGTCGGACAGCCTCCGCACTGGCGCGCCGCTACGTCATCGCGCTGATCAAGCACGAGACGAATACGTTCTCGCCGCTGCCGACGCCGCTTGCGTCGTTCGGACACGGCAATGGACCCGCGTTCGGCGCGGCCGCGCGCGCGCGCTTCGAAAGCACGAACACGCCGATGGCGCGCGTACCTCGACCTCGCGCGGCGCGAGGGCGCCGGAGATCGTCACGCCCGTCGCCGCCGAAGTCGTGGCCGTCGAACAAGGCGTCGCGCGCGACGTTCGAGACGCTGCTGCGCGCCGCTCCTGGAATGCGCGTGCGCGCCGGATGCGACGCGGTGTTGCTCGACCTGCACGGCGCGATGGTGATCGAGGACTGCGACGATGCCGAAGGCGAGATCGTGCGGCGGATCCGCGCGCATCGCGCCCGCGATGCCGATCGCGGTCACGCTCGACTACCACACGAACCTCTCGGCCGAGCTGCGTCGACAACGCGACGGTGATCGCCGGCTACAAGACCTATCCGCACGTCGACATGTACGAGGCCGGCATGCTGGCCGGCGGCATCCTGGTGGGCACGCTCGACGGCGACGATCGAGCCGGTGATGGCGTGGGGCTGGAAGCCGCTGCTGGCGTCGATCATGCGTCACGCGCCGGAAGACGGACCGTCGGGCGACATCCTCGCGCTACGCGCGCGCGATGGAGGCCGACGGCAACGGTGCTCGCCGCGACGCTTGCTGCCGTCGTTCCCGCACGCCGACACGCCGTACACCGGATGTGTCGGCGATCGTCGTCGGCGACGCGCGCGCGGCGGCGCGCGCAGCACGCGCGCATGGTTTGCGACCGCATGCTGAAGATGGCCTGGGAGCGCCGCGCCGAATACGTGTTCCACGCGCCGCCGCTTGCCGGAGTCGGTGGCGGCGGCCAAGGCATTGGGACTCGCGCGATCCCGGCGCGCCCGTGCTGCTGATCGACCACTGCGACAACTGCGGCTCGGGCGGCGCGCAGGACGTGATGGCGGTCGTCGCCGAAATCCTGCGAGCAGGAGCTGGACGACGTGGCGATCGCGCCGATCCGCGATCGCGCGAGCGGTGGCGACAGATGATCGACGCCGGTGCAGGCCAGACCGTCGCGCTCTCGGCTCGGCGGCAAGGACCGACATGCCGGCGATCGGACTGGCGCGGTGCGCCGCTCGAAGTCGCAGGCCGCGTCGGCGCGATCACCGATGGCGAATTCGTCATCACCGGCCCGATGTACACCGGCATCCGCACGTATCTCGGGCGCACCGCGGTTCTCGAAGTCCAGCGGCGGTGCATCGCGCAGATTGTCGTCACCGAGCGTGCGCACGAGCCGTTCGACCTCGGCGTATTCACTCACGCGGGCATCGACCCGCGCGCAAGCGCTACGTGATGCTGAAGTCGCGCATCCACTACCGCGCCGGGTTCAAGCCGATCGCCGTCGCACATCGTCGAGTGCGCCGGCGCAGGCGTCACCAACGCCGACCTCTCGGTCTATCGTTACCGGAAGCTGACCCGGCCGATTTTCCGCTCGATCCGATCTGGCGACCGATCAGACTTTTGACAGGCGCGCGATGAGCCATGGCTGCTCCGCACAGCCCGAATTCAACCTGCTGATCGACATCGGCAACACGTTCCTCAAGTGGGGCTGTTTCGCGCCGAGCCCGACGGCGGCGCGCGGGAGAACCGCGCTCGAATCGGGCCACGCGCTGCTCGAGGAAATCGCTGGCGCTGCCGGCGCAGTTCGCGAAGCTCCCGACGCCCGGCGCAGATCGTCATCTCGAACGTCGCCGGCACGCGCGTGCGCTCCGCGATGATCCGCGTGCTCGAAGTCTGGCCGGACGCGCCGGCTGCCGTACTGGCTCGATCCCGCAGGAGAGCAGTGCGGCGTCGTCAACCAGCTACCGCAATCCGGCGCAGCTCGGCAGCGATCGCTGGGCCGCGATGATCGGCGCGCGGCATATGCTGGGTCGCGCGCGCCGCGATGGTCGTCGTGTGCGGCACCGCGACGACGATCGACTTCTCTGTCCGCAGACGGCGTGTTCAAGGGCGGCGATGATCACTGCCGGGCGTCGGGCTGATGCTGCGCTCGCTGCACCAGCGCACCGCCGCGCTGCCCGACGCAGGACGGCGAATTCTTCGACTATCCGACTGCAGACTGTCGACGCGATCGCGAGCGGCTGCCAGCACGCGCAGGCAGGCGCGATCGAGCGGGTCTATCCGCATGCATCGAGGCGAAGACGCCAGGGCTGTGTGCCTCATCTCAGGCGGCGCGCGCGCGCGCTGGCGCCGCGGCTCATCATCCCGTTCGAGCTGCATGACAACCTGGTGCTCGAGGGCCTCTACTGCATCAGCCGGACGCTCCGCCGCGGCCTGATCCCCGACCAATCATCGCGGCTTGGCTTCCGGACGCGCAGCCGGTGAACGCCCGACGGTGCGCGCGGTCGTCATCGGCAGGATAATTGACATCCTGTCACCGGAGCCAAAGTCATGAGCGAGCAACGAGAAGTCGTCATCCTGAGCGGCGTGCGCACGGCCATCGGCGACTACGGCGGCAGCCTGAAGGACATGCCGCCGACCGAGCTCGCGGCGCAGCGTCGTCAAGGAGGCGCTCAGCCGCGCGAAGGTCGATCCCGAACGACATCGGCCAGTGCGTGTTCGGCAACGTGATCCACACCGAGGCCAAGGACATGTACCTGTCGCGCGTCGCCTGCGTCAACGGCGGCTTGCCGCACGACACCGGCGCGCTGACGCTGAACCGCCTGTGCGGCAGCGGACTGCAGGCGATCGTCAGCGCGTCGCAGTACATCCTGCTCGGCGACACCGACGCCGCGGTCGCGGGCGGCGCCGAAGCATGAGCCGCGCCGCGTATACGCCAATCTGACGCAGCGCTGGGGCGCGCGGATGGGCGACGCCAAGGACATCGACATGATGGTCGGCGCGCTGACCGACCCGTTCGACACGATCCACATGGGCGTCACCGCGGAAAACGTCGCGACCAAGTGCGGGCATCACGCGCGAGCAGCAGGACGCGTTCGCCGTGCGAGAGCCACAAGCGCGCCGCGGCGGCGATCGCGGCCGGCCACTTCAAGAGCCAGATCCTGCCGATCGAGCTCAAGAGCAAGAAGGGGCCGGTGATGTTCGACACCGACGAGCACGTGCGCGGCGACGTCGATCGCCGAAGGCATGGCCAAGCTGCGCGCCGTCTTCATCAAGGAGAACGGCACCGTGACCGCCGGCAACGCGTCGGGCATCAACGATGCGGCAGCCGCGGTCGTGCTGATGGAGAAGTCGGCGGCCGCGAAGAAGGGCTTGAAGCCGATGGCGCGGCTCGTCGCGTACGGCCACGCCGGCGTCGATCCGAAGATCATGGGCCTGGGCCCGGTGACCGCGGTCAAGCGGGCGCTGCGCGAAGGCGGGACTCAAGCTCGAGCAGATGGACGTCGATCGAATCGAACGAAGCGTTCGCCGCGCAGGCGCTCGGCGTCAGCAAGGAGCTCGGCATGAACGCGGCCAAGGTCAATCCGAACGGCGGCGCGATCGCGCTCGGCCATCCGATCGGCGCGACCGGCTGCATCCTCACGATCAAGGCGATGTACGAATTGCAGCGCACCGGCGGGCGCTACGGCGCTCATCACGATGTGCATCGGCGGCGGCCAGGGCATCGCGGCGATCATCGAGCGCGCGTCTAGCGTCAGGCTTCCTCGAAGCCGATTTCCTTCAGGAAGGTGGCACTTGCGCCCTGGTCGCCCAGATGACCGGCGACCAGGCGCACGAATTCCTGCCGGCTGGTCGCCTTCTGCCGCGCGGCTGGCGACGACCTTGCGCGATCGGCCCCAGGTAGACCGCGAGCTGGTTGCTGGTCTGGTCGACGAAGCTCTGCTCGAGCGCCGCCCTTGCCTCAGCATTGAGCCGCGTGTTGGTGCCTGTGGCGATGTGGCCCGGCGAGGTCGCGTCCGGCGCCGCCGCACTGCTTATTCCGGCGCTGAATTTCTCGCGCGTGGCCGGATCGCTGATGTTTTCGGCGAGCAGGGCGTAAAAGCTTTGCCAGGTCGGTCGTTTGCGTGGCCGCCTTGCGCGTCATCACCTTGGCCATCGGACCGACGTAGTGCGCGAGCTGTCGCTCGACGGTGCGCAGGATCGTGTCTTCCCACGACCGGCGGCGCGGCGATCGACGGTCGCATCGACCGGATGGCCAGTGTTGATCTGCGTTGCCGCAGTCTCGTCCGGGTTTTGCTGTGCCGGCGCGTTCAGCGCTTCACGCAGCGCGCGGCTTGAAGCGCGCGCGTTCTGGAAACGCGCATCCGGGCTTTTCCAGCGCCACCGCCAGGACGGCGTCGATCGTCGGAGACAGGTTGAGCCGCGACAGCGCCGACGGCGGCCGCGGGTCTTCGTGGCAGATCTTGTAGGCGATCGTCTCGAGTCGCGCCGGCGAACGGCTTCTCGCCGGTCGAGCAGCTTCGTAGAGCACGACCGCCGGCGCTGAACAGGTCCGAGCGCCGATCGACCGCCTGGCCCCGGCATTGCTCGGGCGACATGTACGACGGCGTGCCCATCACCATGCCGAGCGTGGTCAGGTTCGACGTGTCGATGCGCGCGATGCCGAAATCGGCGACCTTCAGCGTGCCGTCGGCGGTGAGGATCAGGTTCGCCGGCTTGATGTCGCGATGGACGACGCCGCGCTCGTGCGCGAAGTCGAGCGCGTCGCAACAGCTGCGTCACGATCAGCGCCACGAGCTGGCGAAGTCGAAGCTCGCCTTGCGCGTCGAGGTACTCGCGCAGGCCGGTGCCTTCGACGTACTCCATCGACGATGAAGGCGACTGGCCTCGTCCTCGCCGTATTCGTAGACGCTGACGATGTTCGGATGCAGGAGCCGGCCGGCCGCGCGCTGGCCTCGTTCTTGAACCGCGCCATCGACTGCTCGACGAGGTCCGGATCGACGCAGGTCCTTGCGCACCGTCTTGATCGCGACGACGCGCTCGATGCCGCGGATCGAACGCCTTGTAGACGACGCCCATCGCGCCCTTGCCGAGCACGCTCTCGATCGTCGTATTTGCCGATGTTCGGGTAGGTTCAGTCACGTTCAGCTCGACTGTCTTGCGCCAGCAGGTGCGCTAGCCATGCGCTATCCAGCATCTTGATCGCTTGCACCATGCTCGTCTTCATCCGGTCCAAGCGCCTCGGTCAGCACGCCGATCTCGTCCTTGCTCTTCGTCTGGAACTCACCCGCGTCGAGGTTGCCCAGGCTCACCTCGTCGGCGAGCTTCGACAGTCGCGTCACGCGGCGGATGACGAACATGTACAGCATCACGTTGAGCATGCCATCGTAAGACGCAGAATACACGAGCCAGCGAGAGCAGGAACATCCGTGAACGTATAGTTCGCACGCTGCGATCGGCACCGACATCGGCACCGAAACGATCTGCGCGCCGATGATCTCGTTCATCTTCCAGCCGAAGCCGTTGGCCGATGCCGTAGGTCTCGATCATCGTCCGCGGCGCCGCGTCCGGCGTGTGCTGTGGCAGGTCAAGGCACGCGGGATCCTTGATCTGGATCGGCCGGGCGAGGTAGAGCGATCGGCCGGCCGGCGTGTCGCGCTCGCCGATGACCTCGGCTTGTCGCCGACGTGCTGCGGAACACGTTGACGACGTCGACTTCCCAGTCGGTCGCGCGATTGCGCGGATTGGTCGGATTGAGCGTCGCCTCCTTGTACGCGTAGTCCGGATACTTCTTGCGCAGCTCGTTGAACTGCTCGGTCGCCGCGAACGCCGGCACCGATTGCGGCAGGAACTTGTACTTCAGCTGCGTTTCGAGCAGCGGCTTGACCTGCGTGTTCGTGTAATTGCGCGCGACGCATTCGCCGACTCCATCATCAGCCGCGCGTTCTGCAGAACTTCGTCGCGCGCGTTGGCGTGCAGCACCGGTACGAGACGACAGCCGCCAGGATGAACGCGACCGCCGCGAACGGCCAGTATGGCGAGATTGAATTTCCAGATCAGCTTCCAGCGGTGTCCGCCCATCTGGGTCATTTTTCCCACGGCCAGCGGAATTTCCGCTCGGCTCCGCCTTGGCGGCCGGGCCGGCGGCGGCGTTTCCACCTTGCGGCGGCGGCGTCGCGGCACTCCATTCCGGCGGCGCCTTGCCGCTGGTCGCCATCGCGTCGCGGAAAGCCGGGTCGTCGAGCCTCGCCTGGAAGCGCTTGAGGAAGCTGGCGCGGTAGCCGGGCCGGTCAGCCACGGCTGCGCCTCGGCGAAAGTCGCTCTCGTGGTCGGCAACCGGGTCGACCTGCGTCGACGCGAAACTGGTCGGCGCGCACCGGCAACGGATCCATGAAGTCGCGCGGCAGCGCGCCGACGAACGCCGTCCGGCGGGCGCCGTTCGGCGGTCAACGGCTTGCCTGCCGACCGGCTTGCGAACCCGCCGGCCTTGATCTCGCCGCCGGTAAGCCGAGCTTGCCGACGTCCGACAGCTTGGCGGTCCCGGTCTCGACAAAGGCTTCGAAATCCGTCGCCGGGCATGAACGACCGCGCGCAGCCTCCGAGGCCGCGATCGTGCCTAGAGCGGTGCGTACGCGAAGGCGCGGCGCCGGCGGCTTGGTCAGCGAATTTCAGCCAGCCGCGGGTAAGCTGGAATTCCGCCGATCCGGGCTGCTCTGGCGTCGCGCGCCGAGGCGGCAGCGATGTAGAGCGCGCCGGGCCCGATGACGCTGACAGCGCCGCCGTCGGTGAATCTGAGCTGCAGTTGCCCCGATGCCGGCAGGTCGATGACGTCGCCGTCGCGCAACCGAACCCCCTTCCTTGAGGTTGAACCAGGCCGTGCCGCGCAGCAGCTTCGGCTGGCCGAACAGCAGCGTGACCGTAGCCGGTCTCCGCGCCGAAACAGGGCACGGCGATCAGGAATAAAAAACCGGCAAGCCAGGTCAAAGATCGTTTCATTACGGGGTCCGTCAGGCCGATGGGCGAAGCGGTGGCGACGTACAGGGCATACCAGGCCGGCACCCCCGTCAAGTCAACGTGAATACTCGGCAAGCGAAGGCTGCCGGGGTCGCGGCCGATGCCATGCCTTATACTTGCGACGATCCGACGGGCAATCGCCGCATGACGACCTCCACGCGCAACCTCGCCGTCCTGTTCGCCGACGTTTCCGGCAGCACCAAGCTGTACGAAATGCTCGGCAACGCCGACGCACAGCAGACGATCGACCGCTGCCTTGCGATCGTCAAGCGCGTGTGCAGCGACACCGGAGGCAATGTCGTCAAGACGATAGGTGATGAAGTCCTCGCCACGTTTCCGACCTCCGACGCGGCGGCGCAGGCCGCGATCGAGATCCAGATGCGCGTGGCCACGCAGCGAACCAGCCGCGGCACCGGGCTGTCGATGCATATCGGCTTCCACGCCGGTCCGGACGATCGAGGACGCCGGCGACGTCTTCGGCGACGCGGTCAACGTCGCCGCGCGCATGACATCGTTCGCCGCCGGGCGGCCAGATCTTCACGACCGCGCAAACCGTCGCCGAGCTCTCGCCGGTCCTGCGCGGCCGCACGCGCGACCACGCCGCGCAGACGGTGAAAGGCAAGGAGCACGACATCGGCCTGTTCGAGCCCTGTGGCAGGACTCCGAAGACGAGCTGACCGCGATGTCGCCGCGCGCCGCGCTGGCGCCTGGCGATGGTCAAGCTGGTGCACGGTCTGCGCAAGATCGAGCTGGGCGAGGCGCATTCGGTGCTGACCCTCGGGCGCGACCTGCAGAGCGATGTCGTCATCGCCGACCGCAAGGCATCGCGCATGCACGCGCGCATCGAACGCCGCCGCGATAAATTCGTATTCATCGACCACAGCTCGAACGGCAGCTGGATAAGCATCGAAGGCGAACCCGAGATCATGATCCGCCGCGAGGAGCTGATGCTGCGCGGTCGCGGCGCATCAGCTTCGGGCATGCCCACGCCGACGACCCCTCCGAGTTTCTCGGTTTTTCCTGTCTCGATTGACCTGCTTCGCATCGCCGCGGCCGCGCGCGCGTAGGCTGCCGTGACCTGGTCGATCGTCGCGCGCGATGCGGATGGGGCGTTCGGCGTTGCCGTGGCGAGCCGCTTTTTCGCCGTCGGCGCCCTGTGTCCGCACGCGCGCAGCGGAATCGGCGCGCTGTCGACGCAGGCGCTGGTCAATCCCGGTTACGGTCCGTCGCGGACTCGACCTGCTCGAGCGGGGCGTTGCCGCGGCCGATGTCGTACGCACGCCTGGTCGCCGGCGACGAAGGCCGCGAGCATCGCCAGCTCCACCTGATCGATCGACGCGGTCGCTGCGCCGCCCACACCGGCGCGCTGTGCATCGACTGGTGCGGCGATCGCGCGCACGACGGGTTCTCGGTCGCCGGCAATATGCTCGCCGGGCCGGCCGGTGCTCGACGGAGACCGCGCGGGCCTACCAGGCGCACGCGAGCGCTCCGTTCGCCGAGCGATTGCTGGCCGCGATGGCGGCGGGCGAGGCGGCAGGCGGCGACAAGCGCGGCAAGCAGGCCGCGGCGCTGTTGATCCACACGACCGAGATCTATCCGTTTCTCGACCTCCGCGTCGACGATCACCCGGACCCGATCGCCGAATTGAAACGCCTGTACCAGGTGAGCCTCGAGCGCTATCAGCCGTTCCTCGCCTGCCTGCCGAGCGCGGCGCGCCCCGCTGGCATCACCGATCGCGCCGCGATCGAAGCCGAAGTCGAACGTTTCCAGGCAGCGCGCGCGGCAGCGATGAGCGGCGCTGCTCGAGGTGCGGGATTTGCGCACACTGTTCGCAGTCGAAGCCGGCGGCGAATTCGCCGCGGTCGACGGCGTCGGCTTTTCGCTGGACGCCGGGCGGACGCTGGGCATCGTCGGCGAATCCGGCTGCGGCAAAGCGTCACCGCGCTGTCGATCATGGGCCTGGTCGCGCACGCCGCCCGGACGGATCGGCGGCGGCAGCATCCTGTTCGACGGCGTCGACCTCCGCCGGCTGTCGCCTTCCGCGATGCGCGAGCTGCGCGGCGACAGGATCTCGATGATCTTCCAGGAGCCGATGACCTCGCTCAATCCGGCGTTCACCATCGGCGATCAGATCGTCGAGGGCATCGTGCCGCCATCGGCCGGCCAGCGAGCCGACGGCGCAAGGCGCTGGCGCTCGAGATGCTGCGCCGCGTGCATATCCCGTCGCCCGAACAGCGCTTCGACGACTACCCGCACCGGCTCTCCGGCGGCATGCGCCAGCGCGTGATGATCGCGATGGCGCTCGCCTGCAAGCCGGAGCTGCTTGATCGCCGACGAGCCGACGACCGCGCTCGACGTGACCATCCAGGCGCAGATCCTCGACCTGATGCGCCAGCTCCGCCGCGAAACCGGCACGGCGATCATCCTGATCACGCACGATCTGGGCGTGGTCGCCGAGCTCGCCGACGACGTCGTCGTCATGTACGCCGGGCGCATCGTCGAAAGCGCGAGCGTCGCGGCGCTTGTTCGCCGAGCCGCAGCATCCGTATACGGTCGGACTGCTGGGCTCGATCCCGCGGCTGGACCTCGAGCAGACCCGGCTGGCGGCGATCGAGGGACAGGTGCCGAACCCGATGGCGCCGGTCGAGGGCTGCCGCTTCCATCCGCGCTGCCCGTTCGCGTTCGAGCGGTGCCGTCGCGAGGATCCGCCGCTGCTGGATATGGGCGGCGGCCACCGGTCGGCGTGCTGGCGCGCACCGCTCGACCCCGATGCCTGGTGCCGCCGGCATGACCCCGGTCGCGGTCCCGGATGCGCCGCTGCTGCAGGTCGCCGGGCTGGTCAAGCATTTTCCGCTGCGCAAAGGCTTCTTCCGCCGCGATGCGCGGGTCGTGCGCGCCGTCGATGGCATCGATTTCGATCTCGCGCCGGCGAAACGCTGGCGCTGGTCGGCGAATCCGGCTGCGGCAAGTCGACGACCGGACGGCTCTTGCTGCGCCTTATCGAGCCGACGGCCGGCAGCGTGCGCTTCGACGGTCAAGAGCTCTTCGCTCTCGACGCCGAGGCGATGCGCGCGCAACGGCGCGCGCTGCAGATCATCTTCCAGGACCCGTACGCGTCGCTGAATCCGCGCATGACCGTCGCCCAGACCGCTCGGCGAGCCGCTGGCGCTGTACGGTCTCGCGTCCGGCCGGCGCCGCGATCGAGTCGCCGAGCTGCTCGGCCTGGTCGGCCTGGCGCCGCAGCACGCCGAACGCTATCCGCACGAATTCTCCGGCGGACAGCGGCAGCGGATCGGCATCGCGCGGGCGCTGGCCGTCGAGCCGCGGCTGATCGTCTGCGACGAACCGGTGCTCGGCGCTCGACGTATCGATTCAGGCCCAGGTGATCAACCTGCTGATGGACCTCCAGCAGCGCCTCGGGCTCGCCTATGTGTTCATCGCGCACGATCTCGCGGTGGTCAAGCACATCGCCGCGCCGCGTGGCCGTCATGTACCTCGGCCGCATCGTCGAGTACGCGTCCGCGCGAGCGCTGTTCGCGCGGCCGCGCCATCCGTACACGCAGGCGCTGCTTTCGGCGATTCCGGTGCCCGCGCCCGGCGCACGGGCGCAGCGGATGATATTGCAAGGCGACGTGCCGAGCCCGATCGACCCCCGTCGGGCTGCCGCTTCCGCACCCGCTGTCCGTACGCGCAAGCGCTCTGCGCGGCCGAAACGCCGCCGCTCGTCGCGGACGGCGGCATGCGGTCGCCTGCCATTTCTGGCGCGACATCGCCCCGCCCGCCTCTCGGCCGTCGCCGGCGTCCCGCCGAGCGCCGGAGTGCGGCTGACGAGGCTGCAACAAGCCTTCCGCGCGGCTTAAGCATTGGTCGAAACGAGCGTATTAGCGCTAAGATCGGGCGCCGGGTCGATCGGCAAATCTTTAGCAACGGCGACAGGAGCAAACGATGAATGTGAAATCATGGACCGCGCGGCTGGGCCTCGCGCTGCTGGCGGCCGTCGCAGCGACCGGGGTAGCGGCGCAAACCCTGCGCTTGGCCTCGCCGAAGATCCCGACGTGCTCGATCCGACGCTGGCCCGCACCTTTGTCGGCCGCATCGTGTTCGCGTCGCTGTGCGACAAGCTGGTCGACATCGACGAAAACTCAATATCGTGCCGCAACTCGCAACCTCCTATGAATGGTCGGCGGATCACAAGGCGCTGACCTTGAAGCTGCGGAGCGGCGTGACCTTCCACGACGGCGAGAAATTCGACGCGGCGGCCGTCAAATACAACATCGAACGCCACAAGACGATGGCTGGTCTCGAACCGGCGCGGCGAGCTCGCGCCGGTGGCGAGCGTCGATGTCATCGACGCGTCGACCGTGCGATTGAACCTGTCGGCGCCTTTCGCGCCGCTGCTCGCCGCGCTGGCCGATCGCGCCGGCATGATGGTCTCGCCGAAGGCGGCCCAGGCCGAGGGTGACAAGTTCGGCGCCAAGCCGGTCTGCTCGGGGCCCTTCCGCTTCGTCGAGCGCGTCGCGCAGGACCGCATCGTAGCTCGAGCGCTATCCGAACTACTGGAACAAGGGCGAGATCCACTTCGACCGCATCGTCTATACGCCGATCCCGGACGCGACGGTGCGCCTGGCCAACCCTGCGCTCGGGCCAACTCGACTTCATCGAGCGCATGCAGGCCTCCGACGTGCCGCAGCTCAAGACCGACAGGCCGCTTCAAGATCGCCAAGATCACCGAAATCGGCTACCAGGGCATTACGATCAACGTCGGGAAAGAGCGATCTGTCGCAAAAGAATCCTCTGGGCCGCGATGCGAAGGTGCGCGAAGCCTTCGAGCTCGCGCTCGACCGCGACGGCATCGTCCAGGTCGGAATGGACGGCGAGGCCGACATCGGCAATCAGTGGGTCGCGCCCGGCAACGCCTACTACGCGAAGAACGTGCCGATTCCCAAGCGCGATGTCGCGCGCGCCAAGGAGCTGCTGCGCGAGGCCGGGGTGCCCAACCCGACCTTCACGCTGGTGACGCCGACGACCTCCGACGCGCAGAAGATCGCGCAGGTCGTGCAGGCGATGGCCAAGGAGGCGGGATTCGACGTCAAGCTGCAGGCGACCGAATTCGCGACCTCGCTCGACATGGCCGACAAGGGCCAGTTCGAGGCCTACGTGCTGGCGTGGAGCGGCCGCGCCGATCCCGACGGCAACCTGTTCAGCTTCGACGGCTGCAAGCAGCCGCTCAACTACGCCGGCTATTGCAAACCCGAGGTCGACGAGCTGTTGAATCGCTCGCGCACGACGCTCGATCCGGCCGAGCGGAAGAAGGTGTTCGAACAGATCGCCGCGATCGTGCTCAAGGACCGCCCGGTCGTCTACCTGTTCCATCGCCACTGGCTGTGGGCGCACACCGCCAAGCTCTCCGGCCTGCGCATGATTCCCGACGGTCTGGTGCGGGTTCAGGGACTGCGGATGAATCTAGGCGTCGGAGTGCTCAACTACCTCGTCCAGCGCCTGGCGACGCTGGTTCCCACGCTGTTCTTCGTCTCGATCCTGATCTTCGGCCTGCAGCAGCTGCTGCCTGGCGACTCCGGCGCTGATCCTCGCCGGCGAGGACCAGGATCCGACAGTGATCGCGCACCTGCACGAGAAGCTCCACCTCGATAAGCCGCTGCCGATCCGCTACCTGTATTGGGCGGGCGGCGTGCTCAAAGGCGATCTGGGCGAATCGGTGCGCATCCAGAAGCCGGTGCGCGAGCTGATCTTCGAAAAGCTCCCGGTAACGCTCGAGCTCGCGGCGCTGGCGATCGTCATCGCGCTCGTCGATCGGCATCACCGCCGGCATCGTCGCCGCCGTCGCCCGGGACACCGTCTGGGATTACGCCGCCAATATGTTCGCGCTCTGGGGACTGTCGACGCCCAATTTCTGGCTCGGCATCATGCTGATCCTGCTCTTCTCGGTGCACGCTGGGCTGGCTGCCGGCATCCGGGTTACGTCAGCCCGTTCGAGGACCTGAAGGCCAACCTGGCGTGCGATGATCATGCCGGCGTTCGTGCTCGGCAACGCGATCGCGGCGGTGCTGATGCGCCACACGCGCAGCGCGATGCTGCAGGTGCTCAATTCCGATTACGTGCGGACCGCGCGCGCCAAGGGGCTCGACGAACGCGTCGTCGTGCCTCAAGCACGCGCTGCGCAACGCCCTGATTCCGGTCATCACGCTGGGCGCGCTGGAATTCGGCACGCTGCTTTCCGGCGCGGTCCTTACCGAGCAGGTGTTCACGATACCCGGCTTCGGCAAGCTGATCGTCGACGCGGTGTTCAATCGCGACTACGCGGTCGTGCAGGGCGTCGTGCTGTTCACGGCGCACCGCGTACATCGCTGCTGAATCTGCTGGCCGATCTGGCGTACTTCGCGGTCAATCCGCGCTTGCGCGGCTAGAACGCGATGGCTGACGATCGCCGCCGACCTTCCGATCTACGCGCGAGCTGACGCCGGGCCAGCGCGCGCTGCGGCGCTTCATGCGCCGCGCGCGGTGCGCTGGTCGGGCTGGCCGTCGTCGTGTTTTTCGTCCTGCTCGGCGCTGTTCGCGCCATGGATCGCGCCGCACGATCCGCTCGCAAGCGAGCTGGAGCGCGATGCGCAAGGCGCCGAGCGCGATGCACACTTGTTCGGCACCGACGAGATCGGCCGCGACGTCGCTGTCGCGCGTCATCTGGGGCACGCGCGCGTCGCTGCTCGCGGGCGTCGTGTCGGTGTGCGATCGCGCTTTCGCTCGGCGTGCCGATCGGCCTGCTCGCGGGCTACGTCGGCGGCTGGGTCGACGGCGCTGATCTCGCGCATCACCGACGCGATGCTCGCCTGCCCGTTCCTGATCCTCGCGATCGCGCTCGCCGCGTTCCTCGGCCCGAGCCTCACCAACGCGATGATCGCGATCGGCATCTCGGCGACGCCGGTGTTCATCCGGCTGACGCGCGCGCAGGTGCTCGCGGTCAAGGTCGAGGACTACGTCGAGGCGGCGCGCGCGGTCGGCAACCCGCACCTGCGCATCGCGCTGCGCCACATCCTGCCCAACGTCGTGCGCGCCGCTGATCGTGCAGGCGACGCTCGCGATCGCCGCCGCGGTCATCGCCGAGGCGAGCCTGTCGTTCCTCGGCCTCGGCCAGCAGCCGCCGGCGCCGTAGCTGGGGCAGCATGCTCAACACGGCGAAGAACTACGTCGACAACGCGCCGTGGATGGCGATCTGGCCCGGCCTGTCGATCTTCCTGCTGGTGCTGTCGTTCAACCTGCTGGGCGACGGCCTGCGCGACGCATTGGATCCGCGGCACTAGTGAGCGGCGCTCGCGCGTATGGGCAGCACCGCCGCGTGCGCGCTATGATCGAATGACCGATCCAAAGGAGACGACGATGAAGCTCAAGGGGTCCTGTCACTGCGGTGCCGTCACGTTCAGCGTCGACTCGCATACGCCGCAGCCGTACATGCCGCTGCTATTGCTCGATTTGCCGCAAGACCGCCGGCGGCGGCGGCTATGCGGTCAATATCATGGGCGACACCAAGACGCTGAAGGTGCGCGGCGCGAAAAACATCGCGGTCTACCGCGCGCGCTTCAAGGAGGCCGGTGCCAAAAAGCCGACGCTGTCGAAAGCGCGCGCCACTTCTGCGCCAAATGCGCGAGCGCGCTGTGGGTCTGGGACCCGCGCTGGGCCGAATGGGTCTATCCGTTCGCGTCGGCGATCGATACGCCGTTACCCAAGCCGCCCGGAAGACGTATCGATCATGCTCGACTTCGCGGCGCCCTGGACGGACGTGCCGAAGGGTCGCGGCCACAAGCATTTTCGCGAGTTCCCGAACGAGTCGATCGTCGACTGGCACAAGAAGCACGGGCTCGAGGTCAGGTAGGCGGCTGCGGCACCGACGCCGGCCAAACGCCGGGCTAACCGCGCGCCGGATCCTTCTCCGGCAGCACGTCGCAGGCCCAATCGCTTTTCTTCCAGTTCGGAATCGGCGTCGCGCTGCCCGCCTTCGGCACGTAGGTCGAGCGCTCGACCAGCCGGTACTGGTGAATGTAGCGCGGGCAATTGGGAAACACCTGCGTCACCGCGACGCGCACGATGAATTGGGCCTCTGGATAATCGGCAAGAAGCGGATCGTCGTTGGAGATCCTCGCTTCACCCGACAGCCGCATCCGACGCGGCCGCTCGAAGTCGATGAACAGCATGCCTACCTTACGGCTTTGCGCGCATGTTGCCCATCGACAGGAACATGCCGTTGCCGTCGTAATTGGGAAATGCCAGCGTGCGCAGGTCGACGACACGAACGAATCCGGGCGCGCCGCCCTTGCGCGAGCAGCTCGGCTGGCCGTCTTTCGTCGACGGTCGCCAGGAAGAACATGTCGGCCGCCTCGATGAATGCACGGTCGGAGTCGCCGACGTGATCCGCTGCCAGGCGTTGCTCGATCCGGTCGGCCAAGCGCCGCGTGTCGAAGCGGTCCTGCAGCGTCCGGCTCGCGCTGGTGATAAAACTCGCCCATTGCGCCTCCGCCGTCAGCTCTTCGGCGCGGGGTGAATGTTATCCACCCAATGCACCTGCTCGGGATTCGGCTCGACCGCGGGAATGTCGAGATTGACCACCACCGGTACCTGGCCGCTGCGAACCAGCACGCATGACAGCGGCGCATCGTCGCTGGCGTTGATCTCCTGGTGAGGCACATAGGGCGGCACGTAGATGAAGTCGCCCGGCCCGGCCTCGGCGGTGAACTCGAGGCGGTCGCCCCATTTCATCCGGGCCTTGCCGCTGACGACATAGATGACGCCTTCGACCGGGCCGTGATGATGCGCGCCGGTCTTGGCTTTCGGGTGGATAACGACGGTTCCCGCCCAGAGCTTTTCCGCCCCGGCGCGCGCCGCAGTGATCGCCGCCGGCGCGATTCATGCCCGGGGTCTGCGGCGTATTCACGTCCAGCTCGTCGGCGTGCACGACTCCGGACGCCGTGCAGGCGCTATTTCGATTCGCCCTGCGCGTGCATCGGGATCTCCTTCACTGACGGCGCACGAGCATTATGGGCGGCGGCGGGTGCAATGAAAAGCGGCCGCCCCAGGGCGATCGTTTACCGGCGCCGGCCGCTGCTACAATTCCGGTCCCGAACCGGAGGAGACGACAATGGCCCTATCGATGTACCAGGCAAGCGTGCCCGTATTCGTCAAGATGCTCACCAATCTGAAAGGCATCCTGCAAAGGCAGCCGCGCACGCGCGCAGGCCCGCAAGATCGACGAGGTCCGTGCTGGTCAATGCCCGCCTGTACCCTGACACGCTGCCGCCGTCAAGCAGATCCAGATCGCCAGCGACTTTCGCGCGCGGCACCGCCGCCCGGCTCGCCGGCGCCGAGCCCCCGTCGTACGAAGACAACGAAAGACCTTGGCCGAGCTGATGGCTCGGATCGATCGCACGATCGAATTTTTGCGCACCAAGAAAGCGGGCGGAGATCGACGGCTCGGAAGGACGCGAAATCGTGCGAAGCCTGTTCGCGGCGAACCGCACAAGTTCAGCGGAGTCAATTACCTGCTTCAGTACGCGCTGCCGAACTTTTTTCCACGCGACGACCGCCTACGCGATCCTGCGCCACAACGGCATCGAAGTCGGCAAGCTGGACTGTATCGGCAAGATGGACTGACTTAGGCTAAAGCGCCGGGCGAGGCGTAAGCGAATGCTGCTGGGTACGCTGGTCAGTGTTTGCGCGGGTCTGGGATTGCTGTTCCTGCTGCTGGCGGTCACGACGCGCTGCGGCATCGGCGCGCTTCGGTTCCTGCGCGATCCACGGAACCATCGGCGCTGGTGCTTTTTCTGGGCGCGGTCGCCATCGGCCTCCTCGGCGTCAACCTGCTGACCTATCACCGGCTGACGCATGAGCAGCCGGCGCTCGAGGCCCAGTTCAGGCGCGCCGGCGACGCGCGCTATGCCCGCGCCTCCTCACCTACCCGTCCGGCGAGACCGCAGAGCTCGCTCTCGCCGGCGACGAATGGCAGGTCGACGCGAGAGGTGCTCAAATGGACGCCCTTCGCCGCGACATTCTGGGCTTCGACACCGCCTACCGGCTCGAGCGCGCATCAGCGGGCGCTATAGCGACATCGCGCCGCAGCGCGATCGCGCACCGTCCATGCGCTCAACCCAGAGGATCGCGACGACGCCTGAGCGTGCTGGCGCCGGCGAGCTATTCATGGCGATCACTCTTATATAGCGCCACGTCTTTTTGGTACGACGTACGCAACACAACACGTTCCAGCAAATATTAGTCGCGCGCTGAACGAGCCGGGCGCGCGCCAGCGCAGCACGGTAAGTTGGCACGGCCGACGCTAGCCGCTACTGGGTTCAAACCGTCGCGCTGTCCCGCCTACAGCATGTTCTGAACAGCATCGCCGCCTTATAACGGCATCGCGACGCCGCATATGTCACATACTGCTTTTGCCACGGTCTCCGCGCAATGATAATACATAAAATATCGCAACTTGAACG